>ERZ779924.368-NODE-368-length-23230-cov-4.56893_pt1 | contig 23230 bp, 20 predicted proteins | sample MGYA00511955_ERZ779924 | MGnify/ENA primary metagenome ERZ779924 (study PRJEB29588, sample SAMEA1969417) | human gut metagenome | biome: human gut; feature: human-associated habitat; material: faeces | place: Denmark | collected 2008/2010 ... | reverse complement strand
TATTGAGGACTCAAAACAACTGGCCTTATTCTAAACTTATCCCGAACTCAGGTATGAACTCGGATTGAAATACCTGGAACGAGTAAAAGAAGGACGGGAAAAGGAACTGAAGAAATATCCCCACAACAACGAACTCAAAGCAAATACATGCAGCACCTACAACAACCTTTCCCTAGATTATAGCAAACTGAAAAAATACAAGCAGGCACTGAAAGAACAACTAAAAGCCTACACACTGATGAAAGACCTATATGCACAAAACAAAGCACAGTTAGGAACGAACTACATGCTCATCACGATGAACGTCAGTGTGAACTACTATCAGAATGGCGATAACCAGCAGGCCCTGCACTACCTGGAAGAAGCTTCCGCCATAGCCGAGGAGATGAAAGCACTGTTTCCGCAGTATTTCGCCACCTACCCTATTGTCGTCAAGCTGGCCAAGGGCGATTTGCTCAGCAAACTTTCACAACCGGGAGCACAGGAACTGCTGAAGGAAGGGCTGGAATACAAGGCAGGCTCTCAGCCCAATGATACCTTGTTGCTGTACACCCTGAAAGAATACCACAGCAACGGGCTCTATACCAAGTAACCTTTATTTGCGAAGAATGATTTTCCATGGGATTTTATCGGACACCGGACCGGTGAAATCCCATAATTCATATCCTTTCTTGAAGGCCTGTACCCGCTGCTGCACCTGCTGTTTGTCCAGAGGAACCGACAAACGGAAATTTCCCATTTCATCCGAAACGGTCTGTAAGTCGAGCACCTGTATGGTCACACCTGACAGCGGACGGTTCGCTTCATCCTTCACGGTGCCGAACACCACTGAAAGACTCTTGTCGCGACGTATATTTACCACCAGTCTCTTTTCCAGTTCCATCACCGTGTCCACCGGTTCATATCCTTTAGCAGTGACTGAAAGCTGCACCGGAGTACCCAGATAACGGGAATGTATCTCCTTGAAAATCGCTTCATCGGTCAGCTGCTCCACGTGGCAGGTCTCGCTCTTGTCGGAATAAGTCAGCGTAATGTCCGCCCCCTCAAATGGAAGTGCGGAAGCTGTCTGATCGCTCAGGCAAACCGTCGTAGTCACTGGGGTGAAATAGAAGAAAGCCTTAAATGCCAGCCACATCACAATCAGCGGAGCTACTACATACGATAAGGTAAACTTCAGTCTATACAGCATTTTCTCCTCGGTTGATGGAGCACGAATCACTCCTTCCTGCTCCAATATAGCCAGCTGACGGTCAAATTTAACCCGTCAGTCTTCCGGTGTAGTGTACACATCGCAGAAGTGTCCCAGTGTATACTCACAGTACTGCTTAAAATTGGTCAGCGCCTCATCCTCAATACCTTCTTCCTTAAAATAAATGAAGATTCGCGGACGTTCTTTATTCTCCCGGAAAGCAGCCAAAGCCACTTCCAACTCTTCACGCGTATATTTTCCCAGGCGTGTGTGAAACAAGAAAATCACCAGGTCGCATTCACGGATGTACGCATTGTAGCGGTCCTGCAGGCGACCGTCGTTCAGCGAACTGCAGAAATCCTTCCAAGTACGGTGGTCAAACTCAATATCCTTTTTCCGGTACAGCTTGTTCTTGTCCGAAAAATACACATCAAACATCGTTTTGTCCTGATCCAACTCAGCCGACGATGCAATAAAAACCTTTACCAGCTTACTTCTCATTTTTCCAACTATTTTCTTTGATTCGAGCCCAGTTACGACGAGCTAGAATCCGTTCTTCCAGTAATTTCAGTTTCTCCTTTATTTTCTTAGGCCACTTCACATCCTGCCGACAACGTTGCAGACTGACCTCTATTTGTTCCACCTCGGCCACCGTCTGCGCTTCCTTGACTAGCAGGCCATATCGGTCGATGGCAGCCTCTTTCTTTCCACTGTTCCACATCCACTCCGTCACGGTCAGTCGTGGAGCCATCTCCCGTGTTGCTTCCAAAATCAAGTGGCCTACCGAATCACAGCCCGCCACATCGCCCATCTGCTGCATCAGTTCAAAGCTGTGCACCAATGAAGGCAGCAAAAGCTGCACATCCGCATCGGCAGCCTGCCTTCCGGCCACACGCTGTGCCAGCACTGAATCCGTATGCATGGACTCATACAAGCGGATAGCTCCTTCCATATCACCCTTATCCAGCAACTCCAGCGCCTGCTGCTCTGTTCGTTCCAGTTCATCACGGTTCAGGCGGGCAAACCTCATGGCATATACCTCCAGTCTTCGCTTCAAGGCCACCTGCACCTGCGACAAAGAATCCACCCTCCGGACATACTCCTCGTCAGTGAGCCGTTGCAGTTTCCGGCGAGTCTCCAGTTCCACCAGCGCTGCATGATATTCCCGCTCACTGGCAGAGACACCTATCTGATAATATTTTTTCCGCAGTGCATCAATCATTTCCGTACGCCCCAAAACGATTTTCAGCACCGCATCCGACGAAAGGTTCCAATTGTCCACCTTCTCCCGGTTTACCATTTCAAAACCTTTCTTATATACCCCGTCCAGCAGCAACGGGTCGCCCGGCAGAGAAGATACAAATGACAAGACGAACTGCCCCTCCTGGTCGCTGTCGGACGGAGCCGCACCAGTCGCCCTGATTTCCACCCCTGCCAGCGGACGGTTTCCACTGTTCATTTCCAGCACCACCCCCCGCTGCACAACCTGCGCCTCGGCAAAAGAAAAAAGCATCCCTCCGCACAAACAGATTATCCATCTTTGTATAACTGCCCTCATTTCGGTCTTCAAATTTACAGTTCGTCTGTTGCAAATTTAGGAAATTCTCTGAGAAATACGACTTTACTGCATATTTCTCTTCCATTTCATGTTTAATAACTAAAAACCGTCCCCCAAATTGGAAACCATACCTCTTATCAATAACTCCATCCCTTCCCAATTACAGAGACATTTATCAAAAATAAATTCCTCAATCGTTAGGTCAGCTACATAAGAATACCTACCTTTAAGACCGTTATTTTTTACCAGGCAATCTATCAGAAAAATATGAAAAAGACAAAACTATTTTTTGTAGGTGCTGCCATCCTGATAGGAGAAGGGACGGCCGTGCATGCCCAGTCGTGGAGAAACGGCGGGGCAGTTTCTTTGGATAAGCAATATGCCGATTATCCTTGTGTGAATTTACTGGACAGTACCAATGTGACGGTGGAACCCACCGGACAAGGTTCGTTTGCAGTCTGCCGGGCCGTACGGGTGCAGACAACTGCCGGAGCCTTGCAGCAACGGGTACTGAAATACGATTACGACCCACTGACGGCAGCTGCTACTTTCAAGCGAGTGACCATCTACCATGCCGACGGAACATATACATCGGTCGATGTAACCAAGGCGTGCGACTATGCCGCTCCGGCCAGATCCATCTACTGGGGAGCCCGACAGATTATGCTGGAACTGGGTGCACTGCAACCGGGCGACATCATCGACTATGAAATCGACAAGAAAGGATTCACGTACGCCCTGCTGGGGGATGCACCCCAGGCAGGAGACGACTCCCGCTTTATCCCGCCCATGCGCGGACAGTTCTACGATATCGTACCCTTCTGGTCGGACGACCCTACCCTGCGGAAAGTGTACCGCGTCAGTCTGCCGGCCGAAAAAGAAATACAATTCCAGTTCTATCAGGGCAGCTGCGCTTCCTCCATGCGCTACGAAGACGGACGGAAAGTCTATACCTTTGCTAAAGATGCCATCCTGCCCTTCCGTCGGGAACCGAACATGGTCGACTTCTATGACGCCGCACCGAAGCTGATGATGTCTACCACCGCCGATTGGAAAGAGAAGTCACGCTGGTTTTACGGAGTCAACGAAGACTACGGCAGTTTCACCGCCATTCCAGAGGCCCAGAAGAAAGTAGACGAACTCATTCGGGGTAAAAAGACCGAACTGGAGAAAGTGGCGGTACTCACCCACTGGGTGGCCGACAACATCCGTTATGCAGGTATCTCCATGGGCAAGGGAGAAGGATTCACCCTACACAACCTGAAAATGAATTACACCGACCGCTGCGGTGTGTGCAAGGACATTGCCGGCACACTGATTGCCTTCCTGCGAATGGCAGGATTCGAAGCCTTTCCGGCCATGACCATGGCAGGCAGCCGGGTGGAAACCATTCCGGCCGACCACTTCAACCACTGCGTAGCCGTAGTAAAACTCAGTGACGGCACGATGATGCCGCTCGACCCCACATGGGTACCTTTCTGCCGGGAACTATGGAGCAGTGCCGAACAGCAGCAGAATTACCTGCCGGGCACACCGGAAGGCACCGACCTGTGCCTAACTCCTATCTCCGACCCGGAAAACCATTACGTACGCATCAAGGCACAGAATACCCTCGATGAAAAAGGTACGCTGAAAGGTACCTTCACCATCGAAGCCGAGGGACAGAGCGACAGCAACATCCGCCGCATCTTCACCACCGGATTCCAGAGCGAATGGGCACATACCATGGAACGCCAGTTGCTGAACGTATCGCCCAAAGCCCGACTAAAAAGTGTGGACTACGGACGGACACCGAAAGACTACCAGCGAGCTCCCATCCGGATTACGTTCAGCTACGAGATTCCGGAATATGCGCTAAAAGGCGACCAAGGAGAAATGATTTTTAAACCCTTCGTGCTGAATAACCTTTACACGCAAGTCCTCTCCTACCTGCGGATAGATACCAGCCTGAAGAAACGGGCCTATGGCTTCAAGGACGGCTGCTCCCGCCTGGTGGAAATGGAAGAAAACCTGAGACTTCCCGCCGGATACGAATGGCAAGGAAAGGAAAAGCAGGACCAGATGGATGGCTCAGGAGCCGGATTCACCGGATACATGGGCCAAAACGGCAACCAGTTGCAGGTGAAGACTTCCCTTCGCCTGAAGAAGCGGGTCTACGAAGCATCCGACTGGGAAAGTTTCCGAAATGCGGTGAACACAGCCAAGGGATATGGAGAATATATTGTGGTAAAGAAATAACCACTCATTCGAGGATTTAACAAGAAACGAAGCGTAATGAAAACATTATCAATCTACATAGGAATCATAGGAATGCTTTTGCTGGCAGTACTGCCGGCCAGAGCCGCATCGGAAGCAGAATTCCGCAAACTCTCGAAAACGTACACCCTGCGTGCCGACGGCAGTCAGGAGATGCGGGTGCAAAAGGAACTCACCCTGTTCACCCATGCCGCCATGAACGGCCTGTACGGAGAAACATTTATCGTGTATAATCCTGACTTCCAGAAGCTGGAGATTCACGCGTCTTACACCCGTCAGAAAGATGGTACCGTGGTTCAGACACCCGCCAATGCCTTTGTAGAGGTGTTGCCTGCCGCAGCTACCAACGCACCGGCTTACAACCAGCTGAAGGAAATGGTCGTGGTGCACACCGGACTTGAATTAGGTGCCACCATCGTGCTGGATTACTCCATTGTAAGCAAAGCCGGTTACCTGCCGGAGCTTGATGTCTGCTGTCCGGTCAAAGAACTTTCTCCCATCAAGGAATTCACCTTCCGCCTGAACGTACCAGCCGGAAAATCGGTACACTATGAACTGCTGAACGCTTCTGCCCAGCCGTCCATTGCCCAGAGAGAAGGAATGAAATCCTTCACCTGGACACTGAAGGAAGTGAAGCCCCGCCCTTACGCCTATCCTTCTGCAAGAGGAAGTATGGGACAAGTACAAGCAGTAGCCAGCGGCATGATGCCCGTCTTCGTGGCCTCAACCTGGTCACGATACGATGAAGCCCTGAAAAGCCTGAAGGCACAGTTCCAGCCTGGCAACCGCTCCGTTATCGAAGCAAAGGTAGCCGAACTGACCCGAGGCATCCAAGGCAATCCGCAGGCTGTCCGTAATGCCATTGCCCGCTACATGACCGAACTGTATCAATTGGGCCGTTGCGGCGTCTCACTGCAAGATGCCGGTTACCGTCTCCGTCCGGCATCGGAAGTCATCCGTTCGGCTTATGGCACCCAGGCAGAATTAGTGAACCTGGATGTCACCTTGCAGCAGGCAGCCGGACTGGAAGCGGAAGTAGCCGTATGTGCCCTTCGCCCGTCAAAAGCTGAAAACCAAGGTTTGTCTACCATCGTATCGCTGGTAGCCCAAAGCAAGCTGATGCCCGAAAAGGTCGCCCTGACAGGTACCGAAGAAGCCAGCCTGCAACCCATCCTGAAGGTGAGCGGCCTGGATGCAAAACCGCTGACAATGGAAGCTTACTTAGGAGCCAAGGAAATGCAGCAGACTGACACCCTGAGAGTGGACGAAAAGAAGTTGCAGCAGCCTGCCGAAGGATGGGGAATCGTGACACTGAACGACCCGACACCGGCCCGCACGCTCTATGCATATGCTGCCAATACAACCATTCCCGAGAATATCCTTCTGCCGAGAACTATGAACTGCACGCTGGAGACCATTGTCTGCCTGCCGGAAGGTATGAAAGTAACTCCCCGCACCAACAAGGAAATCAGCAATGCCTGCGGAAAAGTAGTATTCAGCTACCAGCCCACGAAAGAAGGCATGAAAGTGACCCGCAGCCTGCGCGTCAGCCGCCAGTTACAGACTCCGTCGAGCTACAAAGAACTGTATGCCCTTCTGGCAGAATGGAGAGATACCAATAATCATACGCTGGTGGTAAAGAAAGTAGCAGAATAAGCTGAAAAAATAACTCTCACGAAAAAAGGAATCGCCTCTTAAATGGGTCGGTTCCTTTTCTTTTTCCCCGAAGCTGATACCATACCCAACAACATTTCCAGGCAACTTTTCCGTTTTCTGTTTCCTGCCTGTTTGAATGTTCGCTGAAAATTACTACATTCGCAGTAGAATCAAAATCCAGTGGTTATGAGCAAGCTATATCCGGTAGGAGTGCAGAACTTTGAGAAAGTGATATTGGGTGGTTATGAATACGTCGATAAGACCGCCTTGATTTATCAGTTGTTCAATACAGGAAGTTACTATTTTCTGAGTCGTCCGCGACGCTTCGGAAAAAGCCTGCTATTGTCGACCCTTGAAGCCTATGCACAAGGAAAGAAAGAGCTTTTCAAGGGACTGGCACTGGAGAAGCTGGAGAAGGACTGGACAGTATATCCAGTGCTGCACCTGGATTTGAATACACAGAAATACGATACGCCGGAATCGCTGACCAGTATTTTGAATGACAATCTATGTACCTGGGAAAGCCGATATGGCGCACGGGAAAGCGAGACAAGCCTTTCCCTTCGTTTCCAGGGTATCATCCGCCGTGCATGCGAGCAGACAGGCCGCCGTGTGGTGATTCTCATCGATGAGTATGACAAGCCCATGCTACAGGCCATCGGCAATGAAGCCTTACAGAACGAATACCGCGGTACCCTGAAAGCCTTCTACGGAGCTTTGAAATCCATGGACGGCTGTATCCGCTTTGCCCTGCTTACGGGAGTGACCAAGTTCGGCAAGGTCAGTGTGTTCAGCGATTTGAACAACCTGATGGACATCTCCATGGACGACCGCTACGTGGAAATCTGCGGTATCAGCGAAAAAGAAATCCATGCGTATTTTGAGGAAGACATTCATGCGCTGGCTACAGCTACGGGCCTGACTTATGAAAAGACTTGTGCAGAACTGAAATCCAATTATGACGGTTATCACTTCACGGAAAATGCCGTGGGCATGTACAATCCGTTCAGTCTGCTCAATACGTTTGCGAAGAAAAAGTTCGGCAGCTACTGGTTTGAGACAGGCACACCGACCTACCTCGTCGAACAGCTCAAGCTCCACCACTATCCGATAGAGGAACTGGAACACATCGTTACCAGTCAGCCTGTACTGGACAGCATTGATACGGCCTCAACCGATCCGATCCCGGTTATCTACCAAAGCGGCTACCTCACCATCAAGGGTTACAACAAGATGTTCGAGAACTACACGTTAGGCTTCCCCAACCGCGAAGTGGAACAAGGGTTCTTCAAGTTTCTGCTGCCCAACTACGCATCGGTAAGCGTAAGCAAGTCACCCTACCAGATTCAGTGTTTTGTGGAGGAAGTAATGGCGGGCAAAGTAGATGATTTCTTCGAACGGTTGAAGACCATGTTTGCCGACATTCCATACGAGCTGGCGCGTGACCGCGAAGTGCACTACCAGAATATCCTCTACATCATCTTCAAGCTGATGGGCTTCTACGTGCAGGTGGAATACCGAACCAACCGTGGTCGGATTGACCTGGTGCTCCAGACGCAGGACTACGTGTACATCATGGAATTCAAGTTGAACGGCAGCGCGGACGAAGCTTTGGCTCAGATTCGGGAGAAAGGCTATGCCGCACCTTTTGCCAAGGACAGCCGTACGGTCTACAAGATTGGCGTCAACTTCAGCGATGAGCTTCGGAGCATTCAGGAAGTGAAGGTGGAAGTGGAGTCTTGAGCATCCTATCAGTTTATTTCAATGGCATAAGAAACTACAACCGCTTTTACGCCTGCTTCCGGGTATTTGCTCTTATAGTGTGCTGTCAGGTCCTTATACAGATAGAAAAGATTTGGTGTTACTTCACTTGCAGAATATCCTATAAGTACATCAAACGAAAGATAGCCTGTTTCATTCCCTTCTTCATCCAGGAATGACCATTCCATGAAACCATTTACTTGTCCTTCAGGTGGGAGTATCTGATATACTTCAGGAAATTCCTCTTGAGTTTTATTGGTTCTTTTTATCAGACCAGAACCTAACACATTGGTGTCATCTTTTATTGCGAGCCATTTCGGTCCTTCACTGTTGCCATAATAGAAATAATGATAGTCTAATGGCAGAATAGAGTTATTCTTCAAATCCTCTTCAATCACCTCTTTGTTATCAGCCTCTACCGCATATCTGTATTTAGGCAGAAACTTGTCTTTATAGAATGCTTCCGGAATAAAGTGTTTCGGTAATCCCTCCGAAGCTTTTTTCTCTTTGGAGATTACTTCAAGCAACTCATGTTCTGTCCAGGCTGGTTGCCCCATGCTATAATCCAGGTAACTTGTTTCGCTGATTTTTATTCTATATTCATATCCTTTTTCAAATTCAAATCCGCCGATACCCCCTAAGGCATCCCACCCTTCTGCATTTTCTTTTTTTACAGGATATACTTCTTTCAGATAATCACGTCCCTCTGACCATATTACCCCCGGCTTCATTTCCGAAGCGACAGTCAGCACATACTCTTTATAATCAGTAATTTTTCTACCCTCTTCGTCCTCCTTATCACAACTGATGAAAGTAAATGTAAACAGGAGTAGTACTCCCAATAAGTTCTTTGTTTTCATGTTACTTTAATTTTATGACATCCAGTCTTTCATTTTCCTTTTGGCTATATTCTTTGAAGAACCTTATTACATCCGGATAGAAATTCTCAAAACTGCCATATTTTGCCTGTCTTTTTTCATATTTTCTCAGCAGGCTTACCAGTTCCGGCATCCATCTGAAATTTCGTTGCACCTGCTCCAACAGTTCATTTTTTATTTCTTCCGGCTTGTAGTCTTTGTCCAGCATATAACAGATAACCGCCGCACAGACAAGCGATTCGTTTATCACGGTCTTCCAATTGCCATACGCTTGTTTCGCCATACTCCAACGTGAAGAATTAAACAAATCCGTGGCAGCCGGCTCCAGTTCTTTTACATAATCAGGGTATTTGTTTTCATCCAGAAAATGATTGATAAAAGAATGATTAAATTCATGAATCAGCGTCGGCAAATATTCTTTACTATACATGGGCATACCTTCTTTATTCACGTAATAACCCACAATGGCGAAAACCTCTTTCTTATGTCCTTTTATTTGCCGGTCTGCTCCATAGTTCCCACCTCCATTGCAGAAACCGATTATCACAGAAAAAGTTTCCTGAGGTTCATTTCCATAGAAATCAGCATACCAGTCTATATCAAAATGACTGATAACATTATCCTGATAAGACTTGATGCCCCTTTCATAAAGGTCTTTATGGGCCAGAAAGAATTCATTGAATTTTGTATCCCTATAAAAGCTGCTGAGATAAGACAGAAATTCATCCTTATCTACCTTCTTCCATCTTTTCTCTAAAGTAGAAATATCTTCCTCTACCAATGAAAAAATACCGTCCCGGTTATCCAGATGTACAGCCATTGACATGACGGCATCATAAGCTATGCCATACTTATTCCTGAGTTCTTTCATATACTGCACAGCCGGATGGCCAGTACTCTCCTTAAAATAGCTGTCCATATCCTTTATATATTGGCCCGCCATATCCATGTGATATTCCGGGAAACCGGCCATACGCGACAAGATACTCATAAGCTCCACATTTTCATTCACCTGCGGAGTAATAGGCTGTGCCTTTACACAAAAAGCTGCGATGAACAGGACTAAAAATATCACGTATTTTTTCATATCTTAAACTGTTGGCTATTCATAGAACTTCACAAAAGACAAATTATTTTCTAACGTCATCAAAATGCTTTGATGATGCAAATTTCTTGGGCAGTCTTTCAAAAAGTTTCTGAAATGTTTCTTTGTTTAATCGATGTCTGTTTATGTATAAGCAATAAGCCCCCACAAGATTATCAATATTACGTTCTATACTTTGAATATTGAGAATGGAGTCTTCTTTTATGAGTTCATTCATTTTTAAAGTTATTGAATCCTTCTGTTCTTGCGTCAAAGTAGAATCCTTCAAACATAGATTATCAAGATGTCCCAACACATGACTTATTGAATCTATTTTAAAACCTTCTATACGGAACAAATCATTATATGGAGAACCATATATATCGAATATATCTTTATTGCTATCTCTTATGTATTTCACTTCAGAATCTTGTGTAAAAACCATAGCTACACTTGACTCATTGCCCACAGCAGGAACTATAACTTTAGGCAAAAAATCTTCTTCTGAAGCCTTCGGTAACTTGAATGTAAATTTTCCATTCATAACTACAGCTGAATCAAGATATGTATTATCAAGATATTCAGTTATATACATATAATCACCATCTTTTACACCAGTAGTTGTACCATGAATTATACATTGCTGTTCTGTACACGACACTAAAAAAGAGAATAACATCAGTATTCCACATAAGTTCTTTGTTTTCATGTCACTTTGATTTTAGAGTTTATAATTCTGTGTTCACTATCTAAGGCATTTTCTACTTGCTATGGCAAGTTCCTCAAAATATAAAGCCCGGTGTATTATAAATACTGCACTAATAAAATTAAATTATTCAGTCAGTTATGTAAAGTACATTTTAATGACTGTTGCAATAACTATCAATATAACAATTGCAAACAAAAGTATCACTTTAGCCGTCTTCCGCTTAGAAAAAAAACTTAAATTATAAATTAATGCCAGAATGATTGCTGTTCTACCTAATATCGTATCTACACTTAATCGGTTTAGCAAAATGGACAATATAATCCATAATGCAATTAAAATCACAGCTACATCAAAGACTTTATTAATGATGCTTGTATACCCATTGGTAGTGGTATTACATTCACGTAAGGCATAATATATTGATATGCCAATAATAGGTAATAATATGACAATTAAACTGTAAAGGACTTTCTCGTTTCTCTTTAAATTAGAATGCTTTATATTATATACCACTAAACAATCTAACAAGAATATAAGTATTATTAGAATGAGAGTTATATCCATAATGTATGATTTATTCGTTGTTTAATAATATTTATGCATCTGATTAAAAAAGTCCGAGTCATTATCGCAAATATAGTGCTTATAATTGAGACTTGATTCTTTACAATTATATTTATATAATAAATAGGCTTAATATTCGGCGACTTATAACATAAAAAGATTTAAAATACTCACATCGTTCACTTTACGAGGATGGCATCATCAATAAAGATGAACTTCTTCAGGACATATACCTTGAGGAAGTAAAAAGCCAATCTAAAAAATAGGGATAAAGATTTAGAGATAAATCTTGTTTTTTTATATAAATATCAGTATATTGGCATAAAAGCAAATTCTAATATGAAGGAAAGACTTCTTATAAAATGTGATACTACTATTTATGCAGACGAGATTACAAATCTGCTTATTGAAAATAACATTGTTTCTCGCCAGCATGATGAGGGGCAAGACCAAAATCCAGGCGCTTATGGTGCTATCACAGGTATTGCGATATATGTTTTCGAGAAAGATTATGAAAAGGCTGTTGAGATAATAAATCCTATTGTTGACAGTAGAAATGAATCTCATGTCTGGTGCCCTAAATGTGGAAGTTACAATGTGTCAGCCATAGCCGTAAGTAATAATTTTTTTGTAGTGAGCTTGCTGAATTTGAAGTAACATACTATTCTTTTTTGCTACATTTACAAATCAAATAAAAAACGGAGGTATCATGAAAAAGACTTTATTTTTCAGTTTTTTATCTCTTATTTGTTGTATATCATCATATTCTTCGGAAGAAACTAGTTACCTAAATGGTAACAGCACTAATTTACAACAGACCTCTTTAAATGGAGAAGCAAAAGCGTTAGCCGCCTGGAACAAACTAAAAGAAACATTTGGATATTCTCATACAGTTTCAGACAGCATAGAATATCCTGATTATTACGGTGGCTCCTATATTGAAGATGGGAAACTAATAGTTTATATCGTTAAAGGATATAACGAAAAAACTCCCCAATTACTAAATTCTGACCCTATTTTTGTTGTCAAAGAATGTGATTATTCCTATAATGAATTACTAAAAGCAGCAAACGAGGTTTCCGAATTTATGGTATCAGAAAAGAATGCAGAAAACCCCATAAGAGAAAAGTTATCTCTATGTTCTTTAAGTGAAACATTTAACTGGGTAGAAGTATATGTAAGCGACTTGTCGCCATCTTTTATTTCTGAATTCAAAAAACAAGTATCTAATTCGCCTGCAATAAAATTTATTATTGCACCTAAATATGATGATTCTGAAAATATAGTTCCAACCCCTATTATTATCGATAATAATCTATAACCTTTAGGAATTACTTATATCAATTCCATTTCATTGTTTTTACAAACAAAGCCCAAAGAAGAATACAAGTGTTTGCCATGTTCACTACTATTCAACCATAATTTTTTTATATCGTTGTTCTTGGCATATTTGATAATTTCTTGCAATAACAACTTAGCCAGACCTTGTTCTCTGAATTCTGGAGTGGTAAATACATTCAAGATATATCCTTCTTTCCCAGTTAAATTCTCCTGGTATGGAATGCGGTTAAACAAACATAAGGATGCAATGGATATTATCTCGTCATTGTCGATTATCCCATAGCATATCAGGCTTTTATTTATATTGGAAAGGAAATATTCTTTTGTCGATTTTTCTAAATCAGTCAGATTTGTTTCAGTAGAAATCTCTCCCAATTCTCGCAATAAACAAAGTCTTAATTTCCAAAATTGATTTACATTTTTATGATTCAAAGTTATGATATTCATAATTCTGCATTTACTTTTATTTTCTCTATTGTTTGCCACACGTCACGCACCCGAAAAGTTCCCGGTGTATGTTATTCTTATTAAAGCGTTTCAAAAAACATATTTGAATATCACAAATATAGCTATTCTCATTGACTTATCGCTGTATTTATGAAATAAGCCGGCTATTATCTATTCATATTCATTTATTTCCGTACCTTTGTTTCTATACAAACTAAAAAATATGATTGGAAGCATCCTTGGCGACATCGCAGGCAGCGTCTACGAGTTCCACAACATCAAGACAAAAGAGTTTCCTTTCCTCACTCCACAGAAGGGATATACCGACGACAGTATTCTGACCCTCGCCACGGCCGACTGGCTGTTGCACGGCGGAGACTGTGCCACCTATTATTTCCGTTATGCCACCCGTTACCCGTGTCCGCTGGGAGGCTTCGGCGGACGTTTCCGTGAATGGCTCCGACAAGGACAGCAAACAGGACAGCTCCGTCCTTACGGCAGCTGCGGCAACGGTTCGGCCATGCGCGTAGGCCCCGTGGGATGGGCATTCCGCACGGAGGAAGAGACACTGGAGGCTGCACGCATATCGGCTGCCTGCACGCACAATCATCCCGAAGGAATCAAAGGTGCCCAGGCTACGGCACTCTGCATCTTTCTGGCCCGGAACGGGAAGAACAAGGAGGATATAAAAAATACCATCGAAGCAAAATTCGACTATGACCTGAACTTCACCTGCGACGGTATTCGAGAAACATATCAATGGGACGCCACCTGCCAGGGCACCGTACCCCAGTCCATCCGCGCCTTTCTAGACGGGACGGACTTTGAGGACTGTGTGCGTACAGCCATCTCACTGGGTGGCGACAGCGACACACTGGCCTGCATCACAGGCAGCATCGCAGAAGCATTCTACGGCATTCCCCCTGCCCTGCACGCTCAGGCCATGCACTACCTGCCAGCATATTTCCAGCAGATAGTGACAGAATTTGAAGGGAAATTCGGACCGGGAATCGGGTAAAATTTATCTCTCAAAACGCAAGTGCATTTAAGACAAAACGCCTTTGCGTTTTACCCGAAACGTAAGTGCGTTTTGAGGAAAACGTAAAGGCGTTTGCATCCAAACGTCGAAGCGTTTTTTTCGGCAAAGAAATTTATTGATTCTCAGCCGGTTATTTTTTCAGGAAATCGGCCCGCATCGGAGAGAAACAGTCGATGAGCAAACCGGCCTCCAGGCACTTGCAACTATGCAATACATCCGGTTCCATGTATATACCGTCGCCTGCAGATACCACCTGCGTCTTGCCGCCCACAGTAAACTCGAACTTTCCGCTGGCCACGTAAGTGGTCTGCGTGTGATAATGCGTGTGGGGCGTACCTACAGCACCCTTCTCGAATTTTACTTTCACGAGCATCACCTGTCCGTCGTATCCCATAATCTGACGGGTTACTCCCTCGCCAGCCGGTTCCCACTCGGTTCCTTTCTCTGTTATGAAGACCTCGCTGCGTGTCTTCTTTGTCGGTGTGTCGGTCGTGTTTTCTGCGGTAGCCGACAACACACTGGTCATTGCCAAAGCTGCCATCAATACAAATGCTTTTTTCATGTTTCTATTTTTCTTAACTGATTGGTTAGTCTATTTCAAAACGAAGGGTCGTGCCCCGATTCTTTCCTTGCGGAAGCGCATGCGTGCCACGCTTTCCGTTCACCGCAATCTGCACCTCATCCTGACACTGCATGGGGTCACAGAAGTACACCTCCCAGCATCCGCCCGCTCCCCTTCCGATACGGTACAGACCAGGCGTGTGAAAGTCCACTTCCAGTTCTGGCGTTACGCGAAGGGTGAAAGGTTCACGCACGGCTGCCCAGCAGACCGAACGGTCGACCTGCCACACTGCCTGTAAGCGACTATCGTTGCACATCACCCGGAAATTGTCGGTACGGAAATTACGCAAGTCGGCTTCCGTAGCCTCGGGAAGGACGGCATAACAGTAAGAAGATTCTTTCGGACGTACGCCGTGGTCCAGATAAAGGGTAAACAGTCGGCCCGAAATAGTATCGTTCTTGTACATCTGCATCACGTCGTGCCAGCTTCCGGAAGATGCCACTGTGCGGGCAAAGCAACTGTCTGAGTTGTTCCACAGCACATACCCGCGTCCGTGATGCCAGATTCGCGTATCGTCGGCAGTAGAGATGCGAAGCGGTTCCTCCCTGCTCCAGCACTGCTCCACGGCGGTGGTGACATGAAGAGCCGAATCGGAAGAGATGCCCGCTCCCAGGCAAAGCACCGCCTCATCGGCAAAGAGCCAGAACTTCTGCGCCTTCAGTCCGTCGCGGTCCAGCTCCATGGCGCTGATTCCGTTTTCCCGTCCGACAAGCCTCCCACAAAGCGGCCCCGGTTGCCCGGATAGTAGCTGTGCTTGAGCAACGGCACCGGACGGACATCGTTGTAACAAGTCACACCGGGCAATTTGCGCCAGTCCCATAACGGAAAGATATCGTAATATTCCGTTGCATCCTTATAGATATAGAGGGCCCCGTCGGCCATGTAATAGCCTTTCATGTTATCGCCGTTCATGGTCTCCACTCCCATCACACGGTCGGATGCCATCTTGAGCGAGGCCATCCATCCAGCACGACGGCTCAGCGTGTAGTCCGACTGCCAAAAATGCTTGTGGCCAATCAGCTCGTTGTGCGGCGAGAAGCAGTTTTTTAGCAGACGGGCAGCCACCTGATTGCAGTGCGCATCGCGTCCGCCTCCCAATTCGGTAGCGGCAAAAGCCAGGCTCAATGCCTTGTGCAGCGGAGCCGAAGCAAAAAGCTGGCGCCCCAGTGCGGCAATGTCCATTTTCCCCTGCCAGATAACCCACTGGTAACCCTCTTCCAGCAATCCGGCAATCACCTCCAGTTGCGAAGGCGTAAAAGCCATCGACGTATCCGAAAAGAGGCCCGATAAAAGGCTCATGGTGTACACATACGCCAGTCCGTAGTTTCCGAATTGAGGTTGCGGCCCGTGCTGGTGGAAGCACCCGTCGTCTTTGATGCCTTCCTTTCCACCCCGCACAATCTCCGACACGATCGTATCGCGCGCCTGTTTCACTAAATCCAGGTCGTTCTCCAGCACCCCTCGCATCATGACGTTACCCGCCAGCCACACCTTGTTCTGTCCGGTCATACCGAAACGAGCCTGCTTCATCACCGTGATGGCATCCTGCTTCTCGGCATCGGTCAGAAAAGGCTCAAACAAGATAAAGGCAGTGCCCAGCGTACGGGGAATGCCAATCTGATTATAGTACCAGTTCAGGCAGACCGGCTTTTGGGCAAACCAGTAGCGCAAGGCTCGATGAATGGCCTTCTCCACCTTCTTCGAATGATAATGTTCATTTTCCGGATTACTAAAATGCTTCACCATCTCAAGTATCCGTTCGGCATGCAGACGCGGGTCCCATCCCGAGCGGTTGGTATCTTGATAATTGATGTCACTCCACGAGCCATCGGCCTGCAACGCTTTGAGGTAATGCCTCATCCGAGCCGCTTCATACGGCACACGCTGCTGGAGTTCCATCACCACACGGTCGGACACCGAGAAGCCCGGCTGGTTCTGCAAGAGCAACTCTTTCAGAGGAGATTCCTCCCCTTCCGACTGCACATAAATCCGGTTGAAATTCTGCCGGATGACCGACAAATCGCCTTCCGCCTTGCCGAAAGCCTGCGAAAAGACCAGACATGCGCAAAAAGAAAAAACTAAACGGGTGTATTTCATAGACATAGACTAAACGGTATTTTCTTATGACAACATTCCGCCCGGCACGCGACCAATTTCTACTTTCTCGAATTTATATCCCAGGCGTTTGAGTTCAATGGCCACCCCGATGCGGAACATCGTACGGCAGGCACGGGCAAACACATGGAAGGCCAGCGGGCTTTGCGGCTCTATCTGTTCGTGGCGAATCAATCCCACGGTAGTCTGTCCGCAGCGGCGAATGATATCTTCCAGCTGGCGAGCTTCTTCTCCGTCGAGCGACAAACCGAGTAAATCGCGCACGATGTGTTCATCCATATCGTCAAAGCCCTGCTCTCCGTAGTACGACTGATAAGAAGCCTTTGCACTGGCCTCCCAGTCTTCGTCCCAGCAAAAAGCTACTCCCAGGCCCAGATAAGCAGCCCAGGCCACCGACACCACGGGATAATCACGAATCTGTTCCACAGCATCGGCCACGTACTCCGGTGCCAGGTCGTGCCAGCGGTTGTCCAGGTCCTCCGTAGCCAGCAGGGTCCCGTCCAGCACATGATAGTCAGTACACAAACGCAGCAATTCCTGCTGCAATCTCTCTTCAAAACGGTTCAAATATTCTGTATCCATTGAGGTTTCTTTATTTTTTTTGCCAAAGATACGAGTTATATACCAGTTTTTAAATCGTGTAAATTGCTTTTAAAATGATTTGACATTTTAAGGACTTATGCCTAAATTTGACATAGGCAGGTGCTTTACTTTGCCACATCACCAAAACTTTTCATTTTACTATTTATGGCAGCAAACAAATTCGGACGATATATATGGCTGGTAGATTTAATCCGATGCCACCCGTACATCACCTTCAACGAAATCAGTGAACGATGGGAAACCTGCGGACTGGGCGACGGGAAACCGCTTCCGTGGAAAACCTTCATGAATCACAAGAAGGCCGTGCAGACCATCTTCGACATTCTCATCTCCTGTGATGCCAGTCGAGGATACGGCTATTACATAGAGGATGCGGATTCGCTGGAAGGTGACTCCTTCCGTTCGTGGCTCATCGACTCGTATGCCACCCTGAACCAGCTTCAGGCAGACCGTCAGCTGGAGAAACGCATCTCATTCGAAAAGATTCCTTCGGGCAATAAATATTTGCAGACTTTCCTTCAGGCCATGCGTCAGAATTGTGTGGTAGAAATTACTCACCAAGGCTTTGGCAGGTCTCATGCCAGCACGTTTCAGGTAGAACCTTATCACCTGAAGGTGTATAACCGCCGCTGGTACCTGATTGGATACTCGGTCTATTCCGAGGAGATAAGAACATACGCGCTCGACAGGATTCAGCACGTGAGCCTTACGGATGTGAAGTTCCAGCTTCCCAAGGATTTCAGCATAGAACAGTATTTCGAGGGATGCGTAGGCATCATCTCCGACCCGGAATATGACATCGAGCGGGTAGTTATCAAGGCATACGGATGGGCACGGAACTACCTCTCTACCCTTCCCCTGCACGAATCACAACGCGAGATTGCTTCGGATGACGAATCCATCACGTTTGAGTTCTGGGTTCGCCCGAACTATGAGTTCTTCCAGTTGTTGCTACAGCAAACCGACCAGATTGAGATTCTCGAACCGCAGTGGGCAAAGGATGCCATGTGCCAGATGGCGGAGAATATTTTAGAGTATTATAAGAAACGGAATGGAGAAGAATGATATCATCTCTATTTTTTAAATAAATGTTAAGTTCATATGATTAGGTGAGTTTTTAATGTAATAACCATCCATACAGAAAAGAAAAAACAACAATTCATTTTCCTGAAACAGACAAAAATATATTTAATCAACATAATTTATAACAATATGTCAGAACAAGAACCTCGTTTTATAAGAATGTATGATATTTTTTCTGGCGATTTATTCCAGAAGGAAAAGTATACATTAGTCATACCGAATTATCAGCGCGGTTATAAATGGGCTGTAAAAGATAAAAACGACCCTGAACACGAATCTTCTGTAGAGTACCTTATCAAAACAATTATGGAGTCATTCAAGGTGAATGCTGAATTGTTTTTACAGGGTATAACAGTGGCTGAGACCAATAAGAAAGAGGGGAAAAGCATCATCATTATAGACGGGCAGCAACGCATCACCACGCTCTACCTTTTACTCTGGTATCTTGACCCAACTTTAATCTCTATGACAGAATTGAAATATGACGCGCGTGAAGATACTGACGCATGCCTTAAAAAATTAAAAGAAGTTGGTCATACTGTGCTGAATGAAGCACAAATTGGAGACATTACCATACAAGATATTTATTTCATCAAGGAAGCGATTCATCAAATCTCGTCAACCCTTGGCGAGATGAAGCCTGAAAAACAATTCGATTTTATTTCATACCTCAAGCATAAAATTAAAGTAATTTATATACCCATCGCACACAAAGAAGACGCCGTCCACACTTTCACCATGATGAACGGCAGCAAAGCAATAATGCGTGCAGAAGAACTTATAAAAGCCGAACTCCTCAGAATGGTTTCTGAAACATACCGCAATTTTTCATTTGAAGCCAGTTCGATAGAAGAGGTACTCGTAAAATTAAGAGATTTCTCAGCCATGGACTGGAATACGGCTGAGGCTCGCTCCCGATATGCCCGAGAATGGGATAAATGGCTGTATTGGTGGAATCGCACTGAAGTCAAATCTTTTTTCAGAACAACCACAGAATCCAGACCTTTAGGCTTGTTATTAGACTATTTTTACCGAAACGCTGATAAAGAGCACAATACATATTCAGATTTTAGACAATTCCAAACCAAGCTCTTGCAATCGGACGCTTCCGCACACAACACGTTTAAAAGACTTCGTCAACTACAAAAACAATTTGAAGATGTTTATAATGATTATTATACACATAATATGCTATGTATGGCTTTGTCTTGTGGTGACAGATATGATACCATCGCTTTTTTCCTGAACCACTTGAATGATTCAAGTAGAGATATGATTCTGAAACGATTCACAGAAGCAAGAATAATTGGATTGTCATGTGAAAAGGCTACAACCTATGCCATCGGATTGCCAAGCACAACCCTTTCTACAGAAATAGAAAACCTAAAAAACCAGTTTATAGACAGCCTGCTAAACCAATACGTATACAACCAAAATGATGAAAATGCATTCAGGTATTTATCTTATCGGAATATCCTGGAGACTAACAAACTGAAAGAACGATTCAATGCAACTATATTCCTAGACCGTTCTCTGGAACACATTCATCCAAGATCAAAAGTATATCATATTGACGATGAGACTCACAGACTCATGAGAGGCGACGAATCTGCAGTTAGTCCAGAAGCATACGATTACCCCGACCCAATGCCGGAAGGAGTAATCAAGCGTAATGACATCAGAAGTGACATGGATAAGCTGGTGCTATCTGAACATTCCATCTGCAATCTTGTGCTGCTATATGGAAAAAATAATTCCGAATTTGGGAACAAATCATTTCTAAAGAAAAAAGAAATATTCTTTCAAGTCACCGATCAGAAAAAAATTTTCATCAGTAGAACCTTACAACACACATTATCGAAATTTGCAAAACCTAAATGGGATGTCGATGACATGATTGAATATTATAAAGAGACCAGAACTTTTTTACAAAAAGACTTCATGATATGAAAAATATAGCAAAACTTGAAAGTGGCAAAACTTATACCTTAAGCCAGATTTTCTCAGAAAATTTTACCATTGCCGTTCCTGACCTTCAACGTGATTATTGCTGGGGGCTGGAGACTTATGATAAAACAGGGCACCAGCAAGGTGAACTGGTTTCCGGTTTCCTTACATCCTTGAAAGCCAAATGGAAGGACAGTACCAATACGGACAAGTTTACTCCAATGGGATTAATTTACGGATATGAATGGCCCAAAGGAACTTACCAGCTCTGCGACGGACAGCAGCGTATAACCACTTTTTACCTATTAGCTGGCGAATTGTATAAAAATAATTTAGTATCGGACGAAATAAAACAAGAGCTACGAAGTATTTTGACGAAATCGTCCCCAGTGGACTACAATCCCTTGATTCTTGCTGCTTTGCAGTATTCAATACGGGAAACAACGCTATACTTTTTATCAGACCTTATTGAGAATTATTTTCTCTCCACAAACGATCATTTACCATTCTATAACTTAGAGGACAGAGCAAAATACCATACTGTTCTGAATGCGAACGGACGTCCAGTATGGTATTTTATGGAATATGATAATGACCCTACAATTCAAGCAATTTTAGGTGCTATCTATACAATAAGAAAGTTTCTAAAAGATTCTTTTGATAATCCGGAAAGCATAACCTCATTTGCAGAAGCTATCGCAAGTAAATTCTCGTTTATTTACTATGATATGGGAAACCGTCTGCTGGGAGAAGAAACATTTGTCGTATTAAATACAACCGGAGAACCTTTAACTTCTACAGAAAATCTGAAGCCCCTATTAATAGCCAATCTGTCAAGTGAAGAAGAGTCCTCTGAATTTTCCAAACTCATTTCAAAACAATGGGAAGAAAGAGAAGACTGGTTTTGGAAACACAAATCAGCTAAAGAACTCACATCCGATGAACTGAGTCGAGATTTCTATACTTGGTGGTTAATAGCGCATGCCAATAAAGAATCTGTCAATTTGATTAAGGATTATCAGTCTTTACCAGATTTGAAAGATACCATAAAGAATATCCATAAATTCTTTTTTAGTTTAGTTTCTCTCACCCAATGGTTTGAAACACAAAATGATGCCAAGGAAGTACTGACTAAAATATCTCAATGGACAGAAAATGAAGAGGTCTTAGACTGTTCTCATGAGAACAATATATTCTTCTGGTTAAGAAAGCCTTCTCATCATGAGATTTTTCTTCCCTTATTATTATTCTATGAAAAGTTCGAGGATCACCATTTACTTGACTTCTTACGACGTTTAGCCAAGAACTACTACATAGGTAAGACTACGGGTGAACAAGGCGCTGGACAGTTGCGGCCATATCTAAAGTTAAGAACACTAATCAACATGATTTTGAAAAAAACACTTGATGAAATTATGAAAGATAAATCTTGGTATAACCGAGACGAACAAATGAAAACAACTATATTCGAAAACAAAAAAGATGAACTACTGAAACTCGAATTAGACGATCTACTCCGTTTTGATTTTAATATCATCTGGGATGCAGGAGCATCTACACCCGAAATGGCCCAATTCATCAAAAACAGACTGTATATATTACACTTGCTTGCTCAAGGAAAGTTACCTAACCATTACACAGAAGCCAATGCCATAACCATGTCCAACCAGTATCGCGTTCTCAAATTCCTGAAAAAATGGGGCGCGCCATCCGGCAAGCAAAGGAATGTCAATTGGAAACAATGGGGTATATGGTTCAACTGGGATAGTTATACCCAGAATTTAACCACATTGTATCTTGACTCTGATATGTGGAAACTTGTCAAATCAGAAAATTTAAAGGATAAGCTGGATAATCTTTTGAAAGAACTTATCATCCACCTAAACACTTCAGGAACTATATTTGCAGAAGAAAGTTTCTCTACCCCTGAGGGTATTATGCGGGCATGGCTCATTGGTAAAATGTTAGTAAATGAGAATCTGAAAAAACTCATCACATCCTATGGCGATTACTCCCTCTGTGTTAATAAAGAAATCATGAAAGATAATCTTATCAATAAGGATTTGCCAACAACTATTGGAAACATCTGTCTTCATCATGTCAATAAATACGGGCCATGGCTCATACCGCAGCAATATTATTCAGATCCTTCCTGCCTTGACTCCCCATTATATACCGGCATTTTGGAGGTCGAATATAATTCTTTCAGGGAGGGTGTTGTTTCTTTGGAAGACATAGATTTCACCACGAAGTATATTACGTCCTTATTTAAATCCTATATAGAAGAATAATTACAGCAAGAACATAACTGAATAGTATATTTCACTGCTGGGCACTTAGTCCCAGCTGATTTTCAATTGTTTATAATTTAGTTCTTT
>ERZ779924.359-NODE-359-length-23513-cov-8.86521_pt1 | contig 23513 bp, 18 predicted proteins | sample MGYA00511955_ERZ779924 | MGnify/ENA primary metagenome ERZ779924 (study PRJEB29588, sample SAMEA1969417) | human gut metagenome | biome: human gut; feature: human-associated habitat; material: faeces | place: Denmark | collected 2008/2010 ... | reverse complement strand
GACGCTCTTCCAGAATGTAGGGATTGAGATATTGGTTTTGCGCGCTCACTACGTCGTTCAGCACCTGGCTGTTCAAGCCCAAATGCTTCACTGCATACTTTCTAAAATCTTCCATAGTCAAACTATTTATGCGGAAAAAGGAAACACCTGAACAATCTTCCGCCATTTTCGAGCAAATGTACGAAAAATATGTCCGGGGGTTTCCTTCCTTATACTTATTTCACAAAATTAAACCTGCCCCGCTCGAATCAAGCGAACAACTTGTTGAAATCCTCTACGCTGATTTCTTTGTGGTTCAACTTCACGACATTCTTCAATGCGGCCGACAACTTGTTCTCCACGCTGCGGTTTACCAAAGACTCTACCTGGTCTTGCTTTTTCAGCATTTCATTGGCGTAGTTGTCCAACATCTCTTCCGGCACGTTAATCATACCGTACTGGGCAAACTGAATCTTCGTGATATTCTTGGCCGTAGCAATCAAGTCTTCTTTCTCGACCTTGATACCATAAGCCTTCACCAACTGCTCCTTAATCAGGTGCCAAGTCAGCTCTTCGATGCTCTTGTCGTAATTTTCTTCCACGAACTTCTCGCCCTTGTCCGCATTGCTTACACGCATGAAACGTTTCAGGAAAGCATCGGGATATTCCAACTTGCCCACCTTGTTCGTCAGGTAAGTACGTACATCCAAAATGAACTTATAGTCACTGTCTGCCACAAACTGTTCTGCCAAAATCTCCTTGATTTTATTACGGAACGCTTCTTCGCTCGTTACCGTACCTTTTTCAAAGACTTGGTCAAACAACTCCTGATTCAATTCAGCTTCCTTGAAACGTGTAATCTCCTGCACTTGGAAACTGAAATCCGAAGTCATAGCCGACACATCTTCCTTCTTGATTTTCAACAACGAAGCGATTTCCACGTCATGGCCGTCGTATGCCTTGTTCGGATTGAAGACCAATACGTCGTTCACCTTGCAACCGTTGAACACGGCCTTCTGCTCGTCGTTCTTCATATATTCAGGCAACAAGACGGCATTTTCAACCTGTACGCCACCTTCTTTCGTATTTCCATTCTCATCCAGTTCGGCCAACAGCCCCTTTACCATGTCCTTAGCTTCGTAGCTGTCCACATGGTCATAACTACCTGCACGTTGGGTGTACATCTTCACTTGGCCGTCGATCATTTTGTCATCCACCTGGATGTCATAATAATCCACCGTGTCTTCACCGCTCAGTTCAGCCTTGAACTCGGGAGCCAAAGCCAAATCGAAAGCAAACGAAAACTCTTCCATCGTATCGAAGTCAATATCCTGCTGACGGTCTTCGCTCGGAAGCGGCTCGCCCAAAATATTCAGATTGTTTTCCTTGATGTAAGCATACAGTTTCTCACCCAGCAACTTGTTTACTTCCTCCGCCGTAATATCCTTGCCGAAACGTTTTTTCAACAGTCCCATGGGCACTTGTCCCGGACGGAAACCCGGCATGCTTGCTTTTCTGCGGAAATCCTTCAAAGCCTTCTCTACCCTGTCGGCATAGTCGGCCTTTTCCATCTTAATGGTAAGCACCGCGCTCACCTTGTCAATGTTTTCTAATGAAATATTCATTTTGAAATCTAATTATTTATATATGATTACTATTATATTAATTTGTATTGCACAACAAGCGTGCAAAGATAGCCTTTATCTTTTAATAAATCAAAGCCCTTGCGCACTTTTTTCTTCATCTATCTTCTGGAAGTCTTTCAGGCGCAGCACGAAACTGTTCGTCAAGTATTTGGCACGAACGACCTCATTCTCTGACAATTCCTGAGGAGAACCCTGAAAAAGGATCTGTCCCTCGAAGAGCAAATAAGCACGGTCGGTAATACAGAGCGTCTCCTCCACGTTGTGGTCGGTAATCAACACGCCGATATTGCGCTTTTTCAGTTTCCACACGATATACTGTATATCCTCCACGGCGATAGGGTCTACGCCGGCAAAAGGTTCATCCAACATAATAAATTTAGGGTCGATGGCCAGACAACGCGCGATTTCCGTCCGTCTCCGTTCGCCCCCCGAAAGCCGGTCGCCCAAATTCTTGCGCACCTTCTGCAGGCTGAATTCCGAAATCAGGCTTTCCAACTTTTCCTTCTGGTATTCTTTCGGCTTGCCCGTCATCTCCAACACGGAAGCGATGTTGTCTTCCACCGTCATCTTACGGAATACAGATGCCTCCTGCGCCAGATAACCGATACCATTGCGGGCACGCTTGTAGACCGGGAACTTCGTGATTTCCAAATCTCCGATGAAGATACGCCCCTCGTTAGGCACCACCAATCCCGTAGTCATATAAAAAGAAGTCGTCTTTCCGGCCCCGTTCGGCCCGAGAAGCCCCACAATCTCTCCCTGCTTGACATCGAACGACACATGATTCACCACCGTACGCTTGCCGTACGTCTTCACCAAGCCCTCCGTACGGAGCACCAACCCTGCATTCTGACTGTCTTGAGAAAGAGTTTCTGCCATAAACTACAAATTTGCGTACAAAAATACGAAAATTGTATTAAAAAGCAGCCCCTTGCACAAAAGTATTTCCGCCCGCCGCCTCTTTTTAGCGGATTTTCATTAATTTTGTGTGATTTAAAAAGAATTGGACATGCTATTCAACAAAAGTTTGGCTACATTCGGCCGTTACCTGATGCTGATGGGGCGCACTTTCTCACGCCCCGAAAGGATGCGGATGTTTTTCAAACAATACATTAAGGAAATGAGCCAGTTGGGCGTAGACTCCATCGGAATCGTCCTCCTGATATCCTTCTTCATCGGCGCAGTAATCTGCATCCAGATCAAGCTGAACATCCAAAGCCCGTGGATGCCTAAGTTCGTCACGGGATATACGACCCGCGAAATCATGCTATTGGAGTTTTCTTCTTCCATCATGTGCCTGATATTGGCCGGAAAGGTAGGTTCCAACATTGCTTCCGAAATCGGCACCATGCGCGTCACACAGCAAATCGACGCCCTTGAAATCATGGGGGTCAACTCTGCCAATTACCTCATCCTGCCCAAGGTGTTGGGTATGATGACCATGATGCCCTTCCTGGTCTGTTTCAGTATTTTCTCCGGATTCGTAGGAGCTTATGCCACGTCCATCATAGGCCAGGTCATCACGATGGACGACCTGACGTTGGGATTGCAACATGACTTCAACGAATGGTACGTATGGATGGGATTCATCAAGTCCATCTTCTTCGCTTTCGTCATCACCAGCGTATCGGCCTTTTACGGCTATACGGTAGAAGGCGGTTCCGTGGAAGTGGGAAAAGCCAGCACGGACTCCGTGGTGAGCAGCAGCGTGCTTATCCTGTTTTCCGATGTGTTACTCACTCAATTGTTATCCTGATGATCGAAGTTAAATCGTTATATAAGTCTTTCGAGGACAAAGAAGTACTGAAAGACATCAACAGTGTGTTTGAAAACGGGAAGACAAACCTGATTATCGGTCAGAGCGGTTCCGGAAAGACGGTACTGATGAAGTGTATCGTGGGATTGTTCCGTCCCACCAACGGTGAGGTGCTTTATGACGGACGCGACTTGGTGACGATGAACAAACAAGAATGGAAGATGCTCCGCCGCGAAATGGGAATGATATTCCAGAGCGCAGCCCTCTTCGACTCCATGACCGTGTTGGAAAACGTCATGTTCCCGCTAGATATGTTTTCCAAGGACTCATATACCGAACGGGTGAAACGCGCCCAGTTCTGCCTGGACCGGGTGAACCTGCTCGAAGCGCAAAAGAAGTTCCCGGACGAAATCAGCGGCGGTATGCAAAAGCGTGTGGCCATTGCAAGAGCCATTGCCCTCAATCCCAAATACCTGTTCTGCGACGAACCGAACTCGGGTCTCGACCCCAAAACCTCTCTGGTGATAGACGAGCTGATTCACGACATCACCGTGGAATTCAACATGACCACTATCATCAACACGCACGACATGAATTCCGTAATGGGCATCGGAGAAAACATACTATATATATATGAAGGGAGAAAAGAATGGCAGGGCAACAAAGACGAAATCATGAACTCGACCAACGAACGCCTGAACAGCTTCATCTTCGCCTCGGACCTCTTCCGAAAGGTGAAAGAGGCCAATAAATGAGAATAAACGTGAGTTCGGGACAAATTTATAAAATTCACTTTGTTACCGCATTATACAAATCCTGATAGGTCTTTACCACGCTATACACCACATCACCTGTACTGATGGCTGCAAAGTGGCGACGGGCGCACTCTATCTTGGCTTCCTCAGCACAGCGAAGTTGCGACACTTCGATGTCGTTGCCTTTGGTTTCTGCCACAAAATAGACGTGTTTCACAGAACCCTCGCGGAAAGCTACAGCCCAGTCGGGATTATATTTGCCCATCGGAGTGTTGATGTAGAATCCACCCGGCAGTTTGCTATATACCACCACATCATTCTCTGCTTCCAGTGATTCGGCAAAACTTTTTTCAACGCCTTCGCTATCTAGTACTACAAGGTCGTAGAGCGACTTGGTGCTTTCGATAGAGTCCGTGCCGAGTGTACCACGCAGTGTAGCTTCTTCAAAGATGTCCGTTCCGAATGTACCGGTACGCTTTTCGTATTGGATATGTTGGATGAGGGAAATAGCCTTACAGTCATTGATGATACGTCCAACCTTGACGATGAACTCTTCCGGATTTAGTTTGAACTGATGGAAAGTCGCAGGATTGATGCCTTTCAACATCTCTACAATGGTGCGGCGAGTCAGGCCGGTAGATTGTACGAGTTCACCCACTAAGTCGTAAGTTACTTCTGCTCCAATAGCTTCCGTCACCCGAATGGTTTTCACGGTAGCGGCACCCATAGCTGTTCCGGCTTCTAATTCTTCGCGGTCACGAATGCTTTCCATACCTCCGCTCTCCACCACGATGCGGATTTCCGTCACGTTCAGGTGCTTGTCAAGTGCATCAATGGCATTCTTGATGAGTTTAGGCGTTTCAAAACTTACGTTATAGTAGGTGCGCGTGTTGATGCGCTTCCACAGCTCTTGCCACTCTTTTTTGTTGAAGTTGTCTTTCACGAAATGAGCCTCCGTCTTGTTGCGCCCATTAGCTGGTTTGAACGCATCGGGATTGAATACCTTATCCAACTGCTTGACGACAAACGAGCGTAGATTTTCCACTTCACCAAAATTGAGCGTTCCGGCTTTCTTTTCATCAAAATACTTCTGCGTTAGCTTACCCTTTTTGATGTAACCTTGCCCAATAAGTTCCTCGTGGATTTCCACAGCCTGCTCAGTGGTTATCTTTATATTATGTCCGTCCTCGGTTTGCGTCAGCTGATCGGTAAACAACGTAGGTGTTACAATCACCGGACGATTACCACAGGCTTCCGCCATATCTGTTTGCAGCTTCTTGGCAAAATCGTCATAGCTTTCGCTAGCGATAACGGTCAGTATATTGGTATCAAATACACGATCGCCTAATACATCGGCATCTTGGCGTTCGCCCTTGTCGTTAACACATAGGCGCATACCACGCCCCACCTCCTGACGTTTCTTGATCTCGTTGGAAGTGTCTTTCAGCGTGCAAATCTGGAACACGTTAGGATTGTCCCAACCTTCTTTCAAGGCCGAGTGAGAGAAAATAAAGCGAACGGGGCAACTTTGGCTAAGCAAACGCTCCTTATCCTTCATGATAAGGTCGAAACCACGCTCTTCGTTTTCGCCTTCCTTATTCTTCGATTCCACACTCTTTCCTTTTTTATCGATAGAGAAGTAACCATCGTGAATGTTTTCGGGTGCATTCTTCGGGTCGGAAAGAAAGCGTGTGTAAGAGGCATCCGTAAAGGTAGGCATAAACTCCTGCAAGGCACGTTGGTACTCCTCTTCAAACATCTTTGCGAACTTACCCTTTTCCACGTTGTCTTTATCGTAGATGCGGTAGCTATCCACGTGGTCGATAAAGAACAATGACAGCACTTTGATACCGCGAGCGAAAAGTTGGCGTTCACGCTCCAAGTGGGTTTTGATGGTTTCTCGTATCTGGTTGCGGCGGAGAATGTCCTCGTTCACGCTGCCCACCACCTCACCGGGATGAAGCGTCAGTCCGTTGAGGAAATGCACGGTATTGGTCAATCCGTCTATACGTTCCACTTTGAAATTATCGGCATACTCCTGCAAACCACCACTTTGCTCTTTGAGGTCGAATCCTTCGCTGACCAAGCGAATGGTTTGGCGTGTGCCATTGGTTGTCTTGACATCGAAGCCCAATCGAGCTTGTGGATTACCTTTGCTAATGACGATTTCATCCAGATAAACATAGCCATTGGTAGCTGTAGAACCCACTTGATGCACACTGCGTACCTCTATTTTCTTCACTAGCTTCTTATTGTAAGCGTCAATGGCATCGAGGCGATATACTTGGTTGAATATCTCACGGTGTGTGGCACTATAAAGCAAGGTAAAGAGCGGATTAAACAGTTTGATACCTTTGCGTGTGGCATTATTTGCATCAGTGCCTAGCACACTTTGCGGCTCATCAATAATCATAATAGGATTCGTTTTCGCCAAGATGTCAATCGGCTTTCGCGAACCAAAATCGTCACGCCGTGAGAATATGATACGGGCGGTTGCATCACCGGCACGTCCTTCCTTGTTCTTATCTTCGTTGAGCGAGACATTAAAAGCCTGCGTGTTGATAATCATCGCATGGATATTGTTGTCTGAGGCAAACGCTTCTATCTTGGCAAGCTGCTTGGAGTTGTAGATAAAGTATTGCATACGCTTGCCGTATTCTTCGGCAAAATGTTCTGCCATACTCTCAAAACTCTTGAACACGCCTTCGCGGATGGCAATACTTGGCACTACAATCACAAATTTCGACCAGCCATAGCGGGCGTTCAGCTCGTACATGGTCTTGATGTAGGTATAGGTCTTACCCGTACCTGTTTCCATTTCGATGGTAAAGGTACGTCCGTCTCCCTCCAGATGCTCCACGGGCTTCAATCCTTCTGCCATCTGTATACCACGCACATTCTCGCAAATGCTTTCATTGTCAAGTACAAGGGGCAGATTGCCGAAGCCGTCGAAACTGAGCGCACCAAACTTGTTCAAGAAGGTGCGGCTGCCGTCGTGTTTGGGTTGCCCCTGAAACACGTCGCTCACACATTTAGTAGCTTCCGCTTGAAAGCGTTGATGTTTATATCTGATCTTCATGGTTGTCTTCGTTGTCAGTCAGAGGGGGCAGATAGTCGCTTGCCTTTGCAGGTGAAATCACTTTATAACCCAGTTTGTTTTCCAATTGGTTTCGGGCTGCTTTTGCCACACTACCGCCGTCTTTCGCTACTTTTTTCTGTTGGCTGAACCCTTTGGGGTTACGCTGCTTGGAGAGTTCCGTAGCCGATGCTTCAGCAAGCATATTTAGTGCAATCTCCATATTGGTCATATTGTCGCGCAGACTTTCTTTTTTGAGACCTTTATAGTTGCGATATTGTTTTGTGGTCATTCCGCTCCATTCGCACGTGATAATGTCGGTGAGCGAGGCATATTGAAGTCCCTGCTCCACACCAGTACGAGCCCATTCGTCGGTTAGTTCTTTGCGTATCTCTATGCTTTTGATTCGTTGGTTTATCCAAGCATCCGAATATCCCAAACGCTTATAGTCTATGATGGCCTGGTCTATGCCCAATTCCGGGTCTTGCATCTGGTCTAACCGTTGGCTTGCAACCCCGGCCATCCATTGTTTGAACGGTTCTGCCTTAGGCGAAGGTATTGATTGGATCAAACGGAATAGTTGCTCTGTGTCGGCTACATCCGTAAGACGCATTTTGCCATCGGCTGCTTGCATTTTCAAACTGTGACAACTTGTCACGGTTTCATTTCCCTCTGCCTTTAATCTTTGTTTCAACTTGCGCCAGTATGCCGCCGGGTCGGCACTATCCGTGAGTACCGACACTACATCAATAATGGAAAAATACCATTTCTCCTGTTTGTCGTCCCAAACGGTACGGACTTTACGCTCTTCAAAAAGTTGTATGGCTTGTTTCTTTGTCATAACATCGTTGTTCAATCGTTCATTATAATATGTGAGACAAGTTTCACATATTTATATCACCCGAATATTATTAAACGCATCATTATCCGCCCAATCCAAGGCTTGCTTGAACTGCTCGTAAATGTTGATTTTCTGAGCATCTTCTTTGAAGCAGGCATCGCGGAAGAGTACACGCAAGGGGCTTTTGTCGGCCATCGCAGCTACTACCTTATCGGTAATGCCCGAAGAGAAACAGGCCACAAGGTCACCTTCGTTGACGGTATAAATGGTGCAGCCATCCACAGTTTCTGCCTGCAAGGGTAAGTCTAAGCGAACGCCCCATGCTAACATAGAACCATAGAGCAGGTCAAAGTCTGTACGGTCAGCCTTGATATTATTGGCAAAGAGGTCGAGCTGGTCTTGCTTGTATTCCTTAGGTGAAAGTGATACGTTTTCGTAGTTGCTTTCGTCGAGGCGATAGACACGGAAGCCGGTGTCGAGATTTTGCGTAGTAAGCGGAGAATCAGCCTTGATTTTTGCACCGGCACGACGAATACGCTCTTTTCCTATTTCGCAGATATTTTCATAACCTTGATCTTTCTTTGTATCACTTACTTCTTCAGGTAATTGAACCATAATAAATTGGCAATTAGTGTTCTTCTCTAAATTAGTCTTCATCAAGGCATGAGCGGTACTCGCCGAACCTGAAAAGAAGTCCAATACGATAGAATCTCCTTTCAAATTGGCCAAAGTAATAAGACGTTGAAGCAATCTTACAGGCTTTGGCCCATCAAATACACCTTTGTCTCCAAAAAGAGATACTACTTCTTTTGCACCTTCTTGACTATGTCCAACTTCTTTATAAAAAAGTATAGATGTTGGAGCCATACCATCAAACTTAAGTTCAGATAGAAACCTTTTGATACATGGTACGCTATTACCATCGACACCAAATGAAATTCGGTTGTCGCGGAGTCTCTCGAAGAACGCGTTCTTCGAGAGACTCCAGCAGCGTCCTGCTGGAGGCTCTACGATTTTCCCCGAAGGGGTCGTGATGGGATAATCACATGCTGCATTATATGTCTTAACAGACATATCACTTGGTTTCCAAACACCTCGTGGATCATTGTCTGGATTAGAATAACGAGCATTAGCTTCTTCTGTTCTCTCTAATCGTCCAATCGTAAAGTCTTCTATTTGTTTGGCAAACATCAAAATATAATCATGGCTATTTGATATATATTTTGCGTCATTTTTGGGTGAGTAAGCTCTTTCCCACACTAATTGTGCTACAAAATTATGTTCCCCAAATACTTCGTCACAAATATTTCTCAGGTTGCGCACCTCATTATCATCAATAGAAATAAAGACAACCCCATCCTCTGTCAACAACGAACGAGCCACCAACAGGCGACTATAAATCATCGAGCACCAATCCGAATGAAACTTGCCATTCGTATCGGTATTCTTGCGGAAACGGTTGCCCAATTCGTCCACATTGCCGGCTTCAAGGTCCTCTTCGGCGGCGGTGCGGGCAAAGTCATCGTGATACACAAAGTCGTTGCCCGTATTATAAGGAGGGTCGATGTAAATCATCTTCACCTTACCCATATACGAGCGTTGCAAGAGTTTGAGCACTTCAAGGTTGTCGCCTTCGATATAGACATTCTTCGTATTGTCCCAATCCACGGAGTCTTCCGGCACGGGGCGTAATGTCTTATCGGTAGGTTTGGCAGCCTCCGCACGGGCGGCGTTCTTGCCTACCCATGTAAACTGGTACATCTCGCCGTCTCCATCCGTAGCATGGTCGCCAAGCAACCGACGAAGCACCTCGAAGTTTACCTTTCGGGAGATTTCGCCCGTCTTGTCATCACGTACTTCGGTAAATGCCGAAGGCACTATCTGATAGAGCGCATCTATGTTGAGCCTCGTCCCGTCTGCGGAGTTCAAATCCAAATGTTTTAATATGTCAGTCATATATGTTGTTTCTTAATTGTTTTCTAATGTTTTTAAGTTCCTCATCCAGATTCGCTATATCACGCTTCAATGCACGGACTTCGTTGTTGAGTTCCATCTGTTTGGCAAACTGCCTTTCATTCCGTACACGCTTCTGCAAGGCTTCCGCTCCTCGTCGTTTACGGGCTATCTCATCTTGCAGAGCCAAAATTTGTTTCGTGTCCGCAGCATTGTTTGTTACAAAGCCGGAGATTTGACCTACAAAATCCTCATAGATATTGTCAAGCGTCAAACCAACCAACTCCAACTTTACATCAATCAATGGCATCCACTCCGTGCGGAAGGTCTTCAAAATATTGAATCGGGTTTTGTCCGCATCTGCCCATTCCTTGTAGTTGAGCAACAATCTACCACGATTGGCATATTGCAGCACAAACACCACATGGCGCGGCATCTGGCGGTCGATGGCAAGAAACGCATCATCCGGCATATCTTCCACTTTGAGTGTCACCCTGAACACCACGATTTCATGCACCACTTTACCCGCATCCACATTCATTGTAGATGGAGCTAATTTATAGAGCCACTGTATGCGTTCCACATCTTCCACAAACCGCATTTTCAAGCGGGTGTTCATCTCCAAATGCTTGTAAAAGGCTGTTTTGGGCACCGATCTGTTCACGTGCGTGGAGGAGGGAAAGTTAAGCATATTGTCCATTTTGTCTCATCTAATTAACCTCATTATTATGATGCCGTTCATACGAATCCCATAAAAAGCGCACGAGAGTTGTACTACTTCCAATCGCTAAACTAGCATGACGAGATTCAAGCCCTTTATATGAACTGGACTTGCCATGTCCGCTACCATACAGATTTCTCAGTTCTGCAACGCCTTGTGCAATAGCTTTAAGATTACCGAGAATAGCCTTTATAGACTTAGCTCCTTTAACATCATCAGAGATGTTTTTAGGCATCAAATGAAAATGTTTGAAAGTTTCATCAACAAGACGTGGAACTTCCCAATCTTTATCTACAGTACAGCCTTCAAATTCAAGTATTGTTTTACAACAACTTTCAATTAGTTCTTTAGCCTTACCAATTGCTTCTGTTGGATTTCCGTCCTTCAGATTGAGCATTAAATCAATTTGGGCTGATATGTAATCGCTGTCAAAAGCTTCTTTTAAAGTTTCAGCCGTAGCGGTCATAACCATTGTACCACCTGCTTTATCAAGTATGCTACGGCATTTTTTGTAAGCAACCGCACGGCTTTTACGATTTTCTTCATCATGTTCCTTCATTGAAGAAAGTTCGTAATATCTGATTAAATCGCTAAGTAGCTTTATTTTATCTTCGTATTTTGCATCGCTAATATAGGCTATAAGGGATTTTCCTTTAGACTTCTTATATTTCTCACAAAGAGGTATACCAATGCTTTGAAATGTAAAAGAGTTGAAACTAGCTGTGGTAAAATCCAAAACATAACCATCTTCATTTAAGAAGTTGATTATTGTACCTATTTCTATATCTGATATTCTCATTTTTCTTTAATTATTAAGAACGTGATTAACTCAAAGTCGTCCAAACCTTTAATTTCTCCCTGCAAGGCTGTTGTCTCACCCATAGAGAAAAGGCTCTCAATGTCTGTCTCTTCCTTTATGCTTACGATGCTGTCAATAGCTGTTTGGAGCAATGTATTGTACTTGCTCATACGACGGCCGTCTTGCGTTTCACGGTTGACCGCAGCACAGAGCACACGGTCATAGTCGTTTTGATTCTTACACAGCGCACGCATGATGTCGAGCAGTTGTTTAGGGTGCAGATGGTCGCAAATAACCTCTCCATCATCTGCCAAATATACCATGTAGAACGGATGCAGTTGATTCTTACGGTCAATATTAACGGCATTGTTGCGGTTCTTCAGCACAAACATCACGCCCGGTCTCGCCAATTCGGAACCGGCTACCACCGCATTCAATCCGAAAGGTGCATGTTCAATATCCGGATGTTCCCTGACATATTGCAAGAGGTCAAGCCGAAACTCGTTCAATCCCAAATCCATGATATTGATACCGGTGTCCATATCTTCAATATCCACCACTTCATTCTGCAACTTCTTTAGCTGCCCAAGGCGATATTCCAAATCAGCTTCTTCGCCCATAGAAAGCGGATTGCCGGCACCTGCTGCGGTAAGAATGGTGGCTTTCATCCGGCTTTCTACACGTCCTTTGAGCTGAATATAGTCATCAAGTTCCATATCCGGCCAGTAATTGACAAGTTGGATTTGTTTGTTCCGGCTACCTATACGGTCGATACGCCCGAAACGTTGGATGATGCGCACGGGATTCCAATGAATGTCGTAATTGATGAGGTAGTCGCAATCTTGTAAATTTTGGCCTTCGCTGATACAATCAGTAGCAATAAGTACATCAATTTCATTCGTGGCACTGGGAAAGATAGCCGCACGGTCTTTTGACAACGGTGAAAAATAGGTCAGCACATTATTGAACGAAATGGGAAACTTCGGCAATGTGCATCTGCCATCGGTAGAACCGGTGATAAGAGCCGTATCAAGTCCGCAAGTTTCCTTTATCTTCGTGGATAATTGCTCATAGAGATAATTGGCTGTGTCGGCAAATGCCGTAAATATAAGCACTTTCTTGTTTTCTCCGTTTATCGGGTTACTAAACTTATGTTTCAAATCCTCGATAAGCATCTGTAACTTGCTGTCGTGTTCGGGCGTAATATCCTTCAGCATCAATAAGAGCAGGTCTAACCGTTCAAAATCGGCTTCGAGATCGCGTCGCCAACTCACATAGTCCATGTCAGCCAATGAAATCTTCGACTTTTTGGTAGCAAACGGGTCGGTGTCCTCTTCGGATAAATCCATATCATCAGTGAAAGAAGATACATCAATGGTTGCACCGGAATGTTTCTTGTCGTATGCTTCTATCAGTTCCATTGTCTGCCGAATGTACTCATGGATGCGGTTAAGCGTCAGTCGGAAAGAATTGACCGAACTTTCCAGACGTTTCAACAGGTTGGTGGCCATGAGTTTGCGCAAGCCTTTCTCACGACCGTCAATAGACAGACCTTCACCATCGTAGTCGATACTGTAACCACTACGGGCACAATCGAAGAGATAAAGCGAAGGGGTGTATATGGAAAGATTCAGAGCATTGAGTTGCTCGGCAATATCCTTGAAATTGATGGCATCGCCCAAGTCCGTCAAACGCGAACGGCGAGACAAAGGGGCAAGCCGCTTAGGAAACTCGCCAATATCTTTCGTGTCGTAATACTTGATGATATGGCTACGACTACGTGCGATGGTCACGGCATCGAGCATCTGAAAAAAGTCAAACTGAAGACTTGACAGTAATCGTTCCGTAGTCCGTTCGCTTGGCTCCAACTTAGCCCAACGATTATAGGCAGTCTGAGCAGACTTGAATATGTCGTCAATGTTGCGGTCTAGTTCGAGGGCTTCGTTGATATTCTCCACACGCCCCTCGTATGCCAGTTGTAACTGGTTCTTCAAATCGCCGAATCGGTTGTTGACAGGAGTTGCTGACAGCATGAGTACTTTCGTTTTCACACCCTGACGGATGACACATCGCATCAATCGCTGATAACGGTTCTCCTTGTGGCGGTCTGTTTCTACGAGCGTATCAAAATCCGCTTCATCCTCTTCGTCCACATTACCGCCATTGCGGAAGTTGTGGCTTTCGTCAATCACAATCAAGTCATAGTTTCCCCAATTCACATGTTCCAAGTCGAGACCATTACTCAAACCACGGTCGCGTGAAAGGTCGGAGTGGAAGAGGATGTCATACCTTAGCCGATCGGCAGCTACGGGGTTGTTTTTGTAATTGGCACGGAAAGTCTGCCAGTTGTCATTCAGTTTTTTAGGGCAAAGTACAAGCACCGACTTATTACGGTTCTCGTAATACTTGATAACCGCCAATGCCGTAAAGGTCTTGCCAAGACCTACTGAATCGGCAAGGATGCAACCATTGTATTTTTCCAACTTGTTGATGATAGCCAGCGCAGCATCACGTTGAAAGTTGTAAAGCTTATTCCAAATGACACTGGTCTTGAAGCCCGTGCGCTCATTGGGTAACACATCTTCGCTGATGTCTTCCAAGAACTCGTTGAAAATATTATAAAGTGCGATGAAGTAAATGTATTCTGGATCATTTTCCTGATATACAGTGTCTATGTACTCCAATATACGCTTCGTTACATCCTCAAACTTCTCATCATTGTTCCACTGCTCATTGAAAATATCCAAGTAGGCATTTGCCGTTGGTGAAGGCAATACATTGACTACATTATATACATTAGCACCACGCTCACATCCCAACTGTGTGGTGGTAAACTCATTGAATGGAATATAAACCTGCTGGGTGTCGTTGTTGATGTGCATAAATCCACCCATCTGTTCTTGCGAAGCATTGGAACGGAATTGCACTTTCCTGCGAATCCAGTCGGCACATTCTTTGGCAATGGCTTTCTGTGACAACTGGTTGCGCAGACGAATTTCAAAGTCCGTACCATACAAATTGCGCTCTCGGTTAAGTTTAGGGATGAAAAACTCTCGTTTCTCTTTTTTTGATTTATCCTTGATGAAAGTAGGAGACGTGAATATGAAACGTAACTGCTCCACCTGCTCCAGTTCTTCTTTCAATGCTTCGTAGGCATAGATGGAGAATGAAGCCGCAGCAATAGACACACAAGCACCTTTGGATAACCGTTGTTTGAAATCATCCACTACACGCTCGCTGATGTTATTTATCAACTTGGGTTGTTCCATTCTCGTTTTTATTAGATATTACTCTTTGTAAATTCTTTAATATCTTTGTTCGTCACCCAATATATCTAATTTGACGTTTGCCATTTCCAAAGTTACTTAATTATTTTCATGCACCACAATCTTTAGACCTATTTCGATAATTATTTGCGTTTTTCATCTAGCAATAGAGGTTTACCGATTGATTTATAGTTTACTTTTCCGTTATAAAGCCTCTTATAGCAGGTAAAAACGGCCATACAATCTGCGCCAAACGATCTTCCGTCCTGCTGCAAACGATTTTTCAATCCGCTGAGAACGGTTTCCGGACGTGCCGACATCCATTTTACAGGTCTTATCGTGGCGAACATCGGGCAAAAAGGAGGTGCGAATGTTTTCCGGAGGGTGTTCTCCCCTCACCCACCTCCCACAAACAGTTTTTCTCCCGGAAGGGTTCGCATCCTTCAGACTGATTCTGTATCAAGAACTTAAAGTGAACTTTCTGACTTTATATCCTTCACCGGGATTTCACCGGAAAATGAGGAAACAGTATACTGTCTCCAATTTACAAATGTAAATCATCTGGTAATCAACGGGGTTACGGTGAAGGACTTGACAAAGGCTTTTTCATTTCGTATATTTGCAAATGAACCCTAAACATAACCACTATGGACTTCAAAAGAATTGCACATCATGCCGTAAGGCGGTGGAACGAAAAACGAAAGGCGGAAAAGGCTGCGGGCACGCCACGCACCGCCGCACCGCAAGCCGGAACACTCCCGAAAGCCGCTAACCTCGAATCCGCCCTCAGCAGTTTCCTCGCCAGACGATACGAGTTCCGCTTCAACGTACTCACCGGAGCCACGGAATTCCGCTGTCTGCCTGATAAGGAAAACGGCACCTTCCGGCCCGTCACGGAACGGGACCTGAACGCCGTCTGCCTCGAAGCGCACCGACACGGCATCGACTGTTGGGACCGCGACGTGGCACGCATGGTGCACTCCGCAGACGTACCGGAATACCATCCCTTCCGGCAGTATTTCCAACGGCTTCCAGCATGGGACGGGCGCGACCGGCTGCACGAACTGGCCGCCCGCGTGTCGGACACCCCCTTGTGGATACAAGCCTTCCACCGGTGGATGCTCGGGTTGGCCGCGCAATGGGCAGGTCTCTCCGACGGGCTGCACGCACACAGCACCGCGCCACTGCTCGTCAGCGACGAACAGGGACTCGGGAAGTCCACTTTCTGCCGCGCCCTGCTGCCACCGCAGTTACAGGCCTACTACACCGACAGCGTCGACCTCGCACGCCCCGACAAGGTGGAACGGCAACTCACAGAGATGGGGCTGCTGAACCTCGACGAGTTCGACCGCATACCCGAGAAGAAGCACCCGCTCCTGAAGAACCTCATGCAGCTCTCCGCACTCAACCTGCGCAAGGCGTACCAAAGGCATGGCCAAGCCCTGCCGCGCATCGCCTCCTTCATCGGCACCTCCAACTCGCGCGAACTGCTTTCCGACCCTTCGGGAAGCCGCAGGTTCATCTGTGTGCTCGTGGAGCATCCTGTCGACTGCACGGGCATCGACCATGCGCAAATCTACGCCCAACTGAAGGCGGAACTGGAAAACGGGGAACGGTACTGGTTCAGCCACGGGGAAGAGAACGCCCTGCGGTTGCACAACGCGGCTTTCTACCGCATCTGCCCGGCCGGGGAGGTGTTGCGCCGTTACTATCGTGCGGCTCAGCCGGGCGAGAAGGTACGCCCGCTTTCGCTGCCCGAAATATTCGCACGGCTGCGGAGACTTGAACCCGGGGCGATGGCAGGCGTGACGCTGCCGAAACTTGCCCAGGCCCTCGTGGCCGAAGGGGTGCAGAAAGTGCACACGCATTACGGCAACCGGTACAGAGTGGTGGAACGATAAAAAAATGGAAGATGCCCCACAAGCGACATCTTCCATATTCATTTTTGCGACTGGCAAACCGGTTTATTTCAACGCCGACAAGGCTGCGTCATAATCCGGCTCTTCCGTTATTTCCGGAACCAACTGGGCATATACCACCTTTCCGTTTTCGTCCACAACGATTACGGCCCGCGCCGCCAATCCGGCCAAGGGGCCGTCCACCATCATCAGCCCGTAATTCCCGGCAAAGTCCTTGCTGCGGAACAAAGATACGGGCTTCACGTTCTCAATGCCTTCAGTCGTACAAAAGCGTCCTTGTGCAAAAGGCAAATCCATGGATACGGCCAACACCTGCACATTCTCCAAATGAGCCACTTTCACATTGAACTTGCGCACAGACGTGGCGCATACGGAAGTGTCCAGACTTGGAAAAATATTCAATACCACGCGCTTGCCTTTAAGGCTGCCCAAAGACAATTCGCTCAAATCACCGGCCACAGCCGTAAAGTCGGGAGCCGCCTCTCCTTTTTGGGGCATCACCCCGTTGGTATGTACTGCTGTTCCTTTAAATGTCACGGTTTCAAACTGTTTCATAGTTCTCTTTTATTGTTTAGTATCCCGACGTGCAACAGGCACCTATCGGATAGCCCTAAGGCTATGTTACAAATATACACAAAAGATTTCCATTAAAACATTTCAGTCAGTTAATTATCCCTTTTTCAGGATTCTTTAACTGACTGAAACTATTTCATACTGATTACTGCATCTTCCATTCCTCTCCGCATCGGACCATCGGCAAAGCGATTTCTTCACGCGTGCTGTCTCTGAACAGCACTTCCAGAAAAACGCTGGCGACATCTCCAGAAACCGTATCTCCTAATGCCCGGACGGAAGCCAACCCGCCCCTACGTTCCTTCTCACGGACGGCATACTGGGCCACAAGATCGACCATCTGGCTGCGATAGGAGTCCGTCATGCTGTCGCTATAAGCGATAGAGCGGACATAATCTTCATATTTTCCCTCTATCAAATAATTGTAATAGGTCTCGGCCGCCCGGCTTACCTCGCTTTTATCGCTTTTACCACACGAAACCCATAGGGAAAGTCCTAAAAAGGCCATCCATAGGGGAATGATTTTCCTCATTACTTCTGCCGCATAAAGATATTAATAGGAGTACCGCTGAAGTCCCAACGTTCGCGTATCTTGTTTTCCAGGAAACGACGGTAGGGTTCTTTCACATATTGCGGCAAATTGGCATAGAACACAAAAGAGGGAATTTGCGTATCCGGCAGTTGCATGCAATACTTGATCTTGATGTATTTGCCTTTGATGGAAGGGGGCGGATAAGCCTCTATCAGCGGTAGCATCTCTTCATTCAACTTTGACGTAGGAACGCGTTTCTTCCGGTTCTGGTAAACCTCCTTGGCTGTCTCAAGCACCTTGAAAATGCGTTGTTTCGTCAAAGCGGAAGCAAATATAATCGGAAAATCATCGAACGGTGCCATGCGGTTGCGGATGGCATATTCATATTCGTTCATGACTACCGTGTTTTTTTCTTCTACCAAATCCCATTTATTGACCACCACAACCAAACTTTTGTTGTTCCGTTGTATCAATTGGAATATGTTCAAGTCCTGGGCTTCTATGCCACGCTCCGCATCCAGCATCAGAATGCAGACATCGGAATTCTCAATGGCCCGGATGGAACGCATGACGGAATAATATTCCAAATCTTCCGTCACCTTGTTCTTACGGCGGATACCAGCCGTATCGACCAAATAGAAATCAAACCCGAACTTAGTGTAACGGGTATAAATGGAATCCCGGGTAGTCCCGGCGATATCGGTCACGATGTTACGTTCCTCTCCGATGAACGCATTAATCAAACTGGACTTTCCGACATTCGGACGACCCACAACGGCAAAACGGGGGATATTCTCATCCGTTTCGTCATCAATAGTTTTAGGGAATTTTGAGACAATCTGGTCCAACAATTCCCCCGTACCGCTTCCGGTTGCCGCCGAAATACAATAGGGGTCGCCCAACCCCAAAGCGTAAAACTCTGCGGAACTGTATATCCATTCGTTCGTATCGGCCTTGTTGGCCACAAGGATAACCGGCTTCTTGGTACGCCGCAAGATATTGGCCACGGCTTCGTCCAGATCCGTCACACCGTTCCGGACATCCACCAAAAACAGCACCACATCGGCTTCTTCCGTCGCCAACGTCACTTGCTTGCGGATTTCTTCCTCAAATATATCATCCGAGTTCACCACCCAACCGCCGGTGTCTATCACGGAGAACTCACATCCCGTCCACTCCGACTTCCCATACTGGCGGTCGCGCGTCGTACCGGCTTCATCACTGACAATCGCATGACGTGTCTGGGTCAAACGATTAAAAAGAGTGGACTTACCCACATTCGGGCGTCCGACTATTGCCACTATATTTCCCATAATTTATCGAATTTCGGCTTCACAGCCTGATTATTAATCTAAATTATATCCAAAACTTTTCAAAGCCCGTTCCGAACTTCTCCAATCCTTATCCACCTTCACAAAAGTCTCCAGATAAATGCTCTTACCGAAGAATTTCTCCAAAGACTTCCGGGCTTCTGTGGAAACTTTCTTTAATGCCACTCCCCGATGGCCTATGATGATACCCTTCTGCGACTCGCGTTCCACGTAAATAACGGCATTGATATGAATGGATTTCGCCGCTTCTTTGAACCGTTCCACTACGACTTCCACAGAATACGGAATCTCTTTATCGTAATATAACAGAATCTTTTCACGGATAATTTCAGTCACGAAAAAACGGGCCGGTTTATCGGTCCACTGGTCCTTGCCGAAATATGGGGGGGAATCCGGCAAAAGATCCTTGATGCGATTCAACACCGTATCTATGTTAAACTTGCACAAAGCTGAAATAGGTATGATTTCGGCCTTGGGCAGGACGGCATGCCAAGCTTCCACCTTAGAAGTCAGTTCCTGCTGGTTACTCACATCGATTTTATTGATAAGCACCAACACGGGAACATCCATCTTGGACACTTTCTCCAAGAAGTCTCCATTCTTATCGGGGGTCTCCACCATATCCGTCACGTACAACAGCACATCGGCGTCTTGCAAAGCTGATTCCGAGAAGTTCAACATAGACTCTTGCAACTTGTAATTGGGCTTCAAGACACCGGGGGTGTCGGAAAAACAAATCTGCATGTCTTCCGTATTCAAAATCCCCATGATACGATGGCGCGTAGTCTGTGCCTTAAAAGTTGCAATAGAAATACGCTCTCCAACCAGAAGATTCATCAATGTGGACTTGCCGACATTCGGATTACCTACGATATTTACAAAACCTGCTTTATGCGCCATAATTGTTCCGTTTTTTCTTTGAATAAAAAGAACGCATCTATAAACGGATGCGTTCTTTTTTATGATGTTTCTTTTTTTGAAGGTTTCCCTTTTATCACTTATTTACCAACTCCGTCATAGCCCCATTTCATATAAGCGGCTCCCCATGTGAATCCGGCACCGAAAGCGGTAAAAATCAAATTGTCTCCCTTCTTCAACTGCTGTTCGTAATCCCACAAAGCCAAAGGCAAAGTAGCTGCACTTGTATTACCGTAACGTTGGATGTTAAGCATTACTTTTTCCATCGGCAACTCCAAACGGTGTGCTACAGCCTCGATAATGCGTACATTAGCCTGATGGGGAATGACCCAAGCAATATTGTCCTTGGTCAATCCGTTACGTTCAGCCACCAAGGCCGAAGCGTCGCTCATGTTAGTGACGGCAAACTTAAACACCGTACGTCCTTCCTGATGGAGATAATGCAAGCGGTGGTCTATGGTAAAATACGAAGGAGGGCAAGCGGAGCCGCCCGCTTTCATGCACAAGAACGGCAACCCCTTGCCATCCGTACGCAAATAGGAGTCCTTCCAACCCAAGTCTTCCGTAGTAGGTTCAACCAATACGGCAGCAGCTCCATCTCCAAAAATCGGACAAGTCGCACGGTCTGTATAATCGACCATTGAAGACATTTTGTCTGCACCGATAACAATAATCTTCTTATAACGGCCGCTCTGAATCAAAGCGGAAGCCGTATCCATGGCGAAAAGGAATCCGCTGCAAGCTGCCTGCAAGTCGTATGCAAAAGCATTCGTCAACCCCAACTTGCCAATGACAATAGAAGCCACAGAGGGGAAATGATAATCCGGAGTAGAAGTAGAAACAATCACACAATCAATGTCTTCAGGATTTACTCCCGTTTTCTGCAGTAACTGTTTCGCTGCTTTACGGGCCATATAGCTCGTACCCAAACCTTCTTCATTTAAAATACGCCTTTCCTTTACGCCGATACGAGTCATAATCCACTCATCGTTTGTATCAACCATTCGCGACAACTCGTCGTTGTTCAAGACATATTCCGGAACGTAACCGCCGATACCGGTGATTACCGCATTTATTTTTTCCATTCTTAATTCTGCTTTCTAAAAAAAGTAGCCGGAGAACACGGATGCTCTCTGGCTATATCTTCCTCACTGACGATTAAACAGCTGCTTCTTTCACGATAGCCACCTTACCTCTGTAATAGCCACAAGTGGGGCACACAGTGTGATAAATGTGGAATGCACCGCAATTCGGGCAAACTGCCAATGTAGGCGCTACGGCCTTATCATGAGTTCTTCTCTTACGGGTTCTCGTTTTTGACTGTCTTCTTTTAGGATGTGCCATTTTCTTAAGTATTTAATTATTATCCAATATTTTTTTCAATTTATCCCAACGCGAATCTACCGGTTTGCCACTTTCTTCATCCGCGCCTTTCTCGTCCTCGGAACCATCTGGGTTCTCAGACGAAGTCACCAAATGTGCCGCCAATGCCTCCATCATTTCCACATTGCAATGTCCAGGTTCATGCACGTGTGTGAGCGGAACTTCTAGCACAATAAATTCGTAAATAATCCATGCGACATTCAATATGGCATCTTCGTATGGTAGTATCATCATATCCCCTTCGTCCGCATACTCATCCCCTAACTTTACGGTAAGCATACGTTCCGTCTCTATCTCCACGTCCATATCGTCAAGACACCGGTCGCACGGCACATGTACCGTTCCTTTAATATGAAAGGTAAAAACATAAGCTCCCCCGCTTTCTCTTATCTTCAGGTCTGCGTCTGCCTTACCCCTCTTCACTAAAGTCCCTTCCACAGCTTCAAAGAATGCATCATTCAATGCAAACTGATATTCAGCGACATCAGTCCGCATGTTCTTCAAATCAATCTTATAACTGTCAAGTACATCCATTTGGGTTGCAAATTTACAAAAAATAAGCGATGGCACACAATAGAAAGCACAAAAAACGCTCTTTTTAATACTTTTTCAACTCCACTCTAAAGGTTGTCCCCACACCGACTTCCGAACGTTTCACAAAAATACGTCCTTTGTGATATTCTTCCACTATACGTTTGGCTAAGGATAAACCCAACCCCCAACCTCTTTTCTTGGTCGTAAAACCGGGACTAAAGACCGTCTGGAAATGATTTTTCGAAATACCTTTCCCGGTATCTGTAACTTCAACAACCACTTTCCCCGCATCTTCAAAAGCTGTTACCGTGATACATCCTTGTCCTCCCATCGCATCTATCGCATTCTTACAAAGATTCTCTATCACCCACTCGAAAAGCGGAGCACACATATAAGCCTTCAACGGATATTCCGGCAACAGGCAACGGATAGACACTTTATTGGATGTACGGCGAGAAATATAATCTATCACGTGTTCAAGCACTGTGCCCAACAATTCCTCGCGGGGTTCCGGTAAAGAACCTATTTTAGAAAAACGTTCGGCTATCATTTCCAATCGTTTCACATCTTTGTCCATCTCCGGGATAAGCTCATCACGGGGATAAGTCTCTTTTAAAATCTCTACCCATGCCATTAACGAAGATATCGGGGTCCCTAACTGATGGGCTGTCTCTTTGGACAAACCCACCCAAACTTTATTCTGCTCTGCCTTTTTGGAACTCAACAAAGCAAAAATAGCCACTATGACAAAAATAAGAACTACCCCCAACTGTATATAAGGATAGGAAGACAACCGTTTCAACATAATGGAATCATCATAACAGATTTCCATAAAATCACCATCAACGCCTTGAGAAGCCCCTTCATTCAGATAAATACGAATCACCCGGCCTCCCTGCCGCATGTCTTCTGCCATTTGCTTTACTTCTCTCGTACTGTCGGCAGCATTACTTGCTTTCAATGACAAATTCCGATAGCTGTGTATTTCTCCTGATTTATACTGCACAATAACCGGAATGGTATTATTTCCATTCAAAACCTTCAAAACCAAGGTGACATCGGTGTTTTCATCCGCATTGTTCAGTGTTCGCATGGCTTCCGCCCATACTTCCATGTTTTGGTGTTCACCCAAAGCCAAATCACGTACTAAATAGTTGGATATAATGAGAGAACCCACGGCTATCACGATGGCCGTGGCTACTAACAAAAACTTAACCTGCCTTATCCGGTCATACCACTGCATAACATTTAACTTTCTATACTCCTTTCCCAAAACGTGCAATCCTCCTTTTTATTGCATCATTGTTACTTCCAAATTCAATGTAACACCGTCTTTACGCCTTGAGATGGAATGGAAGCAAGTGAGGTCATTTTACAAATTCTCTCTACACAGTGGCTCCCCCCCCTTTATGCCTATACAGCATATTAGCGCCGGAGGATGTGAAAGGGGAACCTCGCAACGGCCATAAAAAAAAACCGTTCCCCCGCCCGGCATGGGCCGTGCGCGGGGGAACGGAATGGAAAAAGGCGG
>ERZ779924.356-NODE-356-length-23658-cov-2.91632_pt1 | contig 23658 bp, 17 predicted proteins | sample MGYA00511955_ERZ779924 | MGnify/ENA primary metagenome ERZ779924 (study PRJEB29588, sample SAMEA1969417) | human gut metagenome | biome: human gut; feature: human-associated habitat; material: faeces | place: Denmark | collected 2008/2010 ... | reverse complement strand
AAGGAGTAAGCCGCGATTCCTCACCCGACTGAAGTCGGATGTTCCCTCGCGGCAACTCTATGGAATGGAGGGACCGGAATCATGGGCATTGAAATCGAACGCAAGTTTCTCGTGAAGTCGGACGGCTGGCGAAAGCTCGGCTGCGCCGTGCGCTACGCTCAGGGCTACCTCTGCAGCGACAGGAACCGCACGGTGCGCGTGCGAACCGTGGGCGACAAGGGCTTTCTCACGGTCAAGGGACGCGGAAGCGGCATCGCGCATCCCGAGTACGAGTACGAGATCCCGTACAACGAGGCCCGGACCATGCTCGACGAACTCGCCGAAAAGCCCGTCATCGCCAAAACCCGCACGAAGATTCCGTTTGCGGGCTTCGTCTGGGAGGTGGACGAATTCTTCGGCGACAACGAGGGCCTCGTCATGGCCGAGATCGAGCTGCCATCCGTGGATGCTTCCTTCGAGAAGCCCGAGTGGATCGGCGAGGAGGTGACGGGCGATCCGCGCTACTACAACTCGATGCTCGCCAGGAATCCGTACAAAAACTGGCGGCGCTGATCCCAAAAACAAGCAGTGCCCAACCCGCGCAATCTCAGGCATTACCCTGCCAAGCACGCGAATGCCGGCGATTTGTCGCATACTTTCAGTCTGGCAGTTTTTTCAATCGAAGGATTCCCCATGCAGGCACCTCAAACCGAATCGCCCTCCGAGTTCACGACTTCCGCCGTTCTGACCGCCTACAAGGCGCTTCCCGAATCGCTGCGCCCCTTCTATGCGCACATCCACTGCGGATCCGCCGCCATCGTCGCCGCACTCGGCCTGACGGCTGAAGACAACAACGTTCTGGAGACTGCCGTTAAGGCCATCGGAGACCTTGCCGACGATGCGGAAGCCTTCGACCGTGACGCGGCCGCCGAGAGCGGAACCCTCGCAGACATGATTCGCAAGCTCGCGGGAACGCTCGGAGACGACAGCAATCCGCTCGTCGTCTCGCTCGACGTCATCTGGGGCGCGATTTCCTCCTCGTCCATCGTCACCGGCGCGGATCCCGACGACGATGAGGATCCCATCGAGCACTATCTCTACGACAACAGCGACCTCACGGGTCTCATGGGCGCCTACTGGGACCTTCAGGGGGTTCTCGAGATCATGTTCGGCGAACTCGGCATGAACGCCGACTTCCGGGGCAGCCTCATCGAACTTCCGACCGAGGCCGCTAGCGTCGCCGAGCTCAACAAGAGCCTGCAGCGCCTTTCGTCGAGTTCCCGCGCCTGCTTTGCGTGGTGCCACAACAGGATCGTCTCGGTGCTTCGAGACCTCTCGAACGACGACCCGAAGGTTCTCGAGAAAAACCTTGAGAGTTCCGGCATTCAGCCGCTTTTCATTCCGGCCGTGCTCAGGCAGTTCAACGAGTCCCGCACGGCAAGCGACGTGCTCGCCGCAGTCTCCCGCCGCTTCTCGCCCTTCGACCGAGAGCTCGATGCCGTTTTCGAGCAGTTCTGGAACCTTCAGCGCGCCGTGAGCCAGAAGGCCGACCATCCCGCCAGAGTCGCTCTTGCCCTTCTCGTCTCCGCCCTGGCCGCCATGCTCGACTGTCGTCCCGAAGACATCGACTCCCGCGCGAGCTCCCGTCTCGCGGAGTCTGACGATCTTGCGGCCTCCGACCGGGGACTCGCCCTCCATCTGGCCGGCATCGTCGCCGGCGTGGAACTCGTCGAATCCGACGACCCCGTGATGCAGATGTGCAGGAGCTTCGACGAGGCATGCGAAAGTGCCGAAGCGAATCAGAACATCTGTCTTCCGCTCTCATGCGCACTCACCGCCGTCAATCATTTCCTGAAGGACGAGGCCGCCGCAAAGGAACACTTCAAGAAGCTCCATCTGGCAGACGCCACTACCGAAACCTTCCTTCCCAGCCTTGCCACGCTTTCGGAATTCCTCGTGCATCACACACCCGAGAAGGACGACGGCTCCCTTCTCAAGAAGCACTTCGCCCCCGTCATCGAAGGCGATTACGATGGCCCCACTGCAGGCGAACACTACGCGAAGCTTCTCAGCGAGACACTTTCCAGGATGGACGAAGAGAGCCGCGCTCTTTTCACGGCGTCTTTCCTCACGCTGGGCTACCTGATGAGCGGCATCTTCGCCCGCACGCCTGAGGAAATCGAGGAATTCTTCAAGCAGGCGTTCCCCGGATTCATCGTCGATCCGATCATCGCCATGTGCATGTCCATCCTGCCCGCCGCCTCCAAGCTCGCGGTCGAGGCCACGGAAAAGATGGAAGCCGCCACCGCCTGACGTCTCCAAAGCCGTCGTCATCGCCAACGTCATCAGACGCATCCGTCGCCCGGCTTGTGTGAGCCGGGCGATTTTTATTCAGGACCAGAACCGACGACGGGGCCTGCTGGAGATTTCGGCCGGTCTGTGCATTCCATGCTCATGGCCTCGCTTGCGACCGCGTCCGACGCCGCTCAGCCTAAGCCCGAAAAGACAAGGAAAAACCCGCTCCGAATCAAATGCCGGGCGGGCGTCTTCACAAGGCGTGGTGTTCGGGCTCAGTGCTTGAGCGCGGCGAGAGCGGCGAAGGGATTGGGCTTTTCAGCCTCGACCACCTCGTCGCTCGTGTTTTCATAGTCCATCTCGCAGTCGTCGTGAAGCGGCATGGCGGGAAGCGACAGGATCGCCTCCTCCTGAACCCAGTCGGCGACGGAGAGACTGCGGCTGCCGACGATAACCTCCTCATCATCACCCTCTTCATCGAGCGGGAGCGCATTGGCCTCTGCCTCGGTCTTCGTGAAGCGGAAGACGAGTTCGCGGCTGATGGGAACGCTCACGGGCTCGTTGCAGCGCGCGCACTGCATGACGACCGTGCCCTCGAACGAGAGACTTGCGGCGGGAAGTCGCTCAACGATGCCGAGTCCCGTCACGCTGAACTTCAGGGAGCCCTCGAGCGCCTGAATGAAGTGCGCGAGCTCAGGCATTTCGTCAAGCTCAAGCGTGCCCTCCACGGTCTGGCGGGTGCGGGCGATTTCGAAAACATCGAGCGTAAGAGACATGGTCATCCTCAGTAAAACTTTCAGGCCCGGAACGGGCGCCCTGAAAGGATACATTGTTCACGCGCAGGCGGCGGGAATTTCGCTCGCCCGCCTTGGGACTTCCCGCTACAATTCCTGCATTATGACAAAAGCACTCATCCTCGCCTCGAGCTCCCGCTACCGCCGCGAGCTCCTCGACCGTCTTGGCATCGCCTACACGTGCGAAAGCCCCGACATTGACGAATCCTCCCTGCCCGGCGAAACGCCGCAGGACACCGCGATGCGCCTTTCCGAAATGAAGGCCCGCGCAATCTGGGACAAGCACCCCGGCGCCGTCGTCATCGGCTCCGATCAGGTGGCCGACCTCAACGGCGTCAAGCTCGGCAAGCCGCACACGCACGAGAACGCCGTCCGCCAGCTCAAGAGCATGCAGGGCCACGACGTCGTGTTCACGACGGCCCTGTGCGTCATTGACGCCGAAGGCCGCGCCGAGCGCGTCAAGTCCCAGACGACGATCCGCATGCGCACGCTCTCCGACGAGGCCATCGAGGCCTACGTCGAGCGCGAGAAGCCCTTCGACTGCGCCGGCTCCGCCAAGATCGAGCGCCTCGGCATCGCGCTCATGGAAAGCGTGAAGTCGGACGACCCGACCTCCCTGATCGGCCTGCCGCTCATGGCGCTCACCACGCTTCTCACCCGCGCGGGCGTTGAAGTCCTCCCCGGCCTCGACGCCTGATTGAGGAGCACCTCCCATGGCCGGCACGATCTACTGCCTTCCCAACCTCATCGCCGACGGCACGCTTGAAGCCGCCATTCCGCCCGCCGTGCGCACCCGCGCCGCTGGCATCCGCCTCTTTTTCGTCGAGGCGGCCAAGAATGCGCGCGCCTACCTGAAGCTGCTCGGCCATCCCGGCCCCATCTCGGAGCTCAGGATCGAGGAGATCGGACATGATCCCGACCCCGCCCTGATCGACCGCTGGCTCGAGCCCGTCCTCGCGGGCGAGGATGCCGCGATCGTCAGCGAGTCGGGCTGTCCCGGCATTGCGGATCCGGGCGCACAGATCGTTGCAAGGGCCCAGGAGCTTGGCCTGCGCGTCGTGCCGTGGGTCGGCCCCTCGTCGATTCTCATGACGCTCATGGCGAGCGGACTCGACGGCCAGCGCTTCCGCTTCCTCGGCTACCTGCCCGTGCATGCGGACGAGCGCGCTGCGGCCCTCAAGGACCTCGAGACCCAGAGCCGCCGCTCCGAGACCCAGCTCTTCATCGAGACGCCGTACCGAAACGGCGCGATGCTCGAGAGCCTCGTCTCCACGCTCGCCCCCGACACCCGCGTCACCGTCGCGACAGACGTGACGGGCGAGCATGAATCCATCCGCACGATGACGGTCCGCGCCTGGGCCGCGCTCATGCCCGAGGAGCGTGCGCTGCCCAAGCTTCCCACCGTCTTCGCGCTCCTCGCCGCGCCCCGCGGCACGGCACCGCGCTATGCGCCGTCCGACGCCCGCCGCAAGGGCGGCAGGGACGCAGGCCGCCCCGCCGCAGGCAGGAACTTCAGACCAGCTCAGAAAAAGGGACGAGGACGATGAACGTGAACGCGATCCTCGCAGGTCTTCAGCAGTTCTCCCCCGACCGCATCATGACGGCCGCGGGGTTCCTGCTCGTGCTTCTCGTCGCCCTTGCGATGTGGCTCGCCGCCAGACGCAGGCAGGCAAGGCGCAACATCGGCCTCTCGAAGATCGCTGCCGGCCTTCCCGAAGGCGACGGCCCCGTGACGAGGGCCGCTCCGAAGCTCTCGCGCCCCGACCCGCTCGAGGCTGACCGCCTCGCACTCGAAATGCTCGAGTCAGACGAGAACGACGCCGAGGACATCGAGGAGATCAGGCACACGTCCTACACCGAGCGCGTGAACGTCCCGAACGCGGCCGCCCGCAGGGAGGCCGCTCCCGAACCCAGACGCGAGCCCGACGTTGCGGTGCTCGCCCCTGAACCGAAGCCCGAACCCGATCCCGCACCGAGGCCCGAGCCCGCCTTCAGGCGCGAACCCGAACCCGCGCCCGTCCCCGCCGTGCCCGTCGTGCCGCCCATGCCCGAGTGGGAGTTTCTCAAGACGCTTCCCTTCATAGTGAGGCAGGGCCTTTCCACGGGACATGCCGACATGCTCGGCATCGGCGTCGAGGCGGTGTTCTTCCCCGCCGAAGCGGTCAACAGGCTCGACGACCCCGTCCTGCGCCTCGTGCCCTTCCTGCCCGCAGACGAGGGCGAGCTCCTCTGCCGCGAATCCGACCGCCGCACCTTTCAGGCGGGAGGCCTCTACGCACAGCCCGACGCCGTCATCGCCCTCAGGGCGGGCGGCGTGCTCGCCGTCGAGTACAAGTCCCGAGGCGGCCGCATGGACGACCCTCACGACATCCCCGGCAGCCTGCGCCCCAAGGACCTTCTGCAGACCGTCATCGGCGCCATGGTGCTCTCCGCCTCCGAAGGCGTCGCCTGCGCGCCCGTCCTGCGCACGAACAACGCCGTCTACTTCCTGAGGCCCGGGAAAACGCTCGCGACGCTGCTCGCCGAACGCATCGGAGCCGCCGTCTCCTTCGTGAAGCCCTATGCCGAACGCAGCGGCATCAGCGCCTCCGACTACGCGGAGCTCTGCGTCGTGCCCGCCCAGATGCTCTCGGGCAGGCCCGCCCGCTCCGAAGGCGGCCTGAGAGGCGAGGCCGCACACGCGCGCATGCTCCGCTGAGGCCGCCCTCCTCACAACGGATGCGTGATCCCAAATCACGCCGAATCCGCAAGCTCCTCTGTGTCAGGTAGTTACGCTCATGGTTCCCTGCGAAAGCGAGGACTATAGTGGGAGGATGACATGCCGGACCATTTTCGGAGGAGACCACATGCGAACCGTCCCGACGTTCACCTTTTCCATTCTCACTCTGGCGTCCCTTGAAGCTGCGGCCGCCCTTTCGGCCACGGTGCCGCCCGCCTGGCTCAAGGCCGAGGTTTCGTTGCCAGAGCACAGCCGCTCGCCGCTCGTCGTGAAGCTCTCCCCCGACATGACGCCCTGCAGGGCCAAATACGGCAATGAGGCCGCCTCGAAGTGCAGCAGGCTCTTCGGCCTCGTCTCCTCGCGCGTCACGGGCGTCTCGCTCTCGCCCGCCGTCGAAGGCGTCTGGCGCTGGGAGGCCCGGGGCGCACTCGCCTTCACGCCCGAGGAGCCCTGGCCCGAGCGCACAACCTTCAAGGTCGACCTCTCGGGCCTGCGCCTGCCCTCCGCAACGACGCTCAACACGCCCGTGATCGACTTCACGACGCCGCCCCTCACGATGACGTCGGGGTTCGCGACCTTCTGGATGGACCCCGCCGTCTCGGGCGAGCGCGCCCTTACGGTCGACGCCCTGTTCTCGACGACCATCGCCGACACGAAGGCCTTCGAGGCCTCGGTCAAGGTCGACGTCCCCTCAAGAAGCGGACTCACGTTCGGCAAGCCCGTCTTCATCTGGAACCATTTCCGCACGGGCTTCTACATGAAGCTCCCCGTGCGCACGCTCGGCAACGCGACCAACGTCCGCATCACCTTCCCGAAGACCGCGGGCAAGTGGACGGCAGCTGACGGCCGCCATCCCGTCGTGCAGCCGGGATTCCAGCAGGCGTTCGTGAGCTACACGATTCCTGCCGCCGACAGCCTCTACAAGATGGGCGAGGCCTCGCTCAGTCCGACGCGCACCGAAACGCTCGAGCAGGTCTACGAGCTCGTGCTCAGGCCCTCGCTCCTCACGAAGCCCTCGGACATCGTCGCGGCGATGCGCGTCACGGCTCTGCCCGCACGCATGAACGAGGAGGCCGTCTCGCCCACCGACTGGCGCAGAGCACCCGCCGTCACGCCCGACGTACTCGCGCGCGGCACGCCCGTCCCCGTCTCGATCGCGCAGGACCCCGACACCCCGTCCGACAGCATCCGCCTTCTTCTCAAGGCCCGGCCCGGCGACTTCCTCCATCTGGCGCTTCCCGCGGGCTTCGGTCCCGAAAAGGGCGCCGTGCTCTCCGACGGCTGGACGACCGTCCTTGCGGCGGCCGACCCCGGCGCCGCAGTCGGATTCCTGCAGCCCGGCAGCATGATGACGCTCTCGGGCTCGAGAACCCTCACGCTCATGGCCGACGGCGTCGACCGCATCCGCTGGCGCATCGAGCGCATCAGGGATCCCTACCTTGCGCTCACGGCCCAGAACTGGCGCGCACACGAGACCGTCACGAATGCCGAGGCCCTCTCCGAGGCTGCCGACGGTGTCATTCCCGTTGCGGCGGGAAGGCGCTTTGCGTCGCTCCCGCTCGACGAGGCGAAGCTTCCCGGCGGACGCGCAGGGCTCTTCCAGATCACGCTCACGGGCGAGAAGAAGACGAAGGACGGTTGGGGCGTTGCGGCCATCGCCGCCAAACGCGTGCTCGTCACCGACACGGCCCTCATCGCCAAGACCTCCCGCGACGGCAGCCACGTCGTCCATGCGGCCGACCTCGTCAGGGGCGTTCCCGCCGCCGGCCTTCGCGCCGTGCTGCTCGGTGCCAACGGCGTCCCTCTCGAAACCGTCACGACGGACGAAACCGGCGCCGCACGCTTTGCAACGACGCGCGGACTCGAACGCGAAAAGGCGCCCGCCGCCGTCGTCGTCACGAACGAAGCAACGGGCGACCTCGCTTGGCTCTCGCTCTCCGACGCCTCCAACGTCGACCATGACCACGACTTCAGCACCGCAGGGCGCCTCGTCTCCGAGGACGGCCTTACGGGCCTCGTCTTCTCGGAGCGCGGCATCTACCGTCCCGGCGAAACCGTGCACGCAGGCATGATCGTGAAGACCGCGGACTGGCACAGGCTCCCCGCAGGCATGCCCGTGACGCTGCGCATCACCGACGCCGCGGGCCGCACGATGCTCGAGACCGCCCCCGCACTTACGCCCGAAGGCACCGCATCGGCCGACTGGACCATTCCGACGGACGCCGTGCCGGGCGAAATCCGCATCGACCTGCTCGCGGGCGACGTCGTGCTCTCCACCCACCATGCGGCGATCGGCGACTTCACGCCCGAGGCGATGCGCCTTACGGCCCGCATGGTCCAAGGGGCGCCCGGCTGGATGAAGCCCGGAGACCTCGGCATCGACGCCACGCTCGCCATGTCCTACGGCGCCCCCGCTGCGAAGAAGGCCATGCGCGCACGCCTCGTTCTCTCGCCCGCCCGCGACATCTCGTTCCCCGAGCTCCCCGGCTGGACCTTCGTCGACCCCGCGCCCTTCGAGGGCACGCTCGACGAGGTGAAGGTGAAGTCCGTCGAGACGGACGCCGAAGGCCGCGCATCCCTCACGCTGCCGCTCTCCTCCACTGCGGGCACGCTCAAGGGCCGTCTGCTGCTCGAGGGCTTCGAAAACGGCGGCATCAGGGCCGCCACGGAAAACGTCGACTTTTTGATCTCGCCCGCCGACACCATGCTCGGCTGGCGCAGGCACGCGGAATCCACCGTGAAAAAGGGCGGCATCGACATGCCCGCACCCGAGGCCTTCAGCTGGATCACGAGGGACGAGAAGCGCACGTTCGAATTCCTGCTCGTCGACCGCTTCCTCAAGCCCTGCGCCGACAGGCCGCTCACCCTCGCCGTCATGGCACGCCAGTCCGTCACGGAGCTCGCCTCCGACAGCACGGGACGCCTGCGCTACGACGAGCGCAGCGTCGAGCGCCCCGTGAGGGAATCCGCCGTCACGACCGACGCCAACGGCCGCACGACGGCCTCGCTCAACACCTCGGCGCCAGGCGACTTCTCCCTCGTCGTCAAGGACGAACAGGGCCGCGTGCTCGCACGCCTGCCCTATCACGTCGCAGGCGAAGACCTGCGCCCCGCCCTTTCGGGCGACCTGCCCGCCGCCACGGCAAAGCTCGTTTCAGACAAGTCGACTTATGAGGCGGGCGAATTCGCCCGTCTCGACATCGTGTCGCCCTTCGAGGGTCTGGCGCTCGTGACGCTTGAAGCGGATCGAGTGCTCGTCTCCAAGTGGGTGAAGGTCAGCGCAGGCACGAACGCCGCGCAGATGGAGGTGCCCGAAGGCTACAGCGGACGCGCCTTCCTGAGCGCCTCGCTCGTGCGCTCCTCGAAGGATGCCGCGCGCTTCCTCAAGGCCTATGCCAGGGCGACCGCGCCCGTGACGCTCAACATGAAGCCCCGTACGCTCGGCGTGAAGCTTGAGGCGCCCGCCGTGGTGCCCGACACGCGCGAGCTGAAGGTCACGGTGAAGTCAGATGCGCCGGGGCGCGTCTTCCTCTGGGCGGTCGACACGGGCATTCTGTCGCTCACGGGCTACAGGACGCCGTCTCCCGTTCATGCGCTTCTCGAAGACCGAGGACTTCAGGTCGACACGCGCCAGACGCTCGAAGGCCTGATGCCCGAAGGCATGAAGCTTCCGGGCGAGGCGCCCTTCGGCCGACGCGATGGCCAATCCCTTCAGGCGCACGATGGATCGCGCGGCCGTCTGGTGGGCGGGAAGCCTTGAGACGGATGAAAAGGGCCGCACCGTCACGGTGTCGCTCCCATCCGAATTCAACGGCGGCGTGCGTCTCATGGCCGTGGGCGCCTCCGAGGGTCGCGTGGGCGGCGCCTCGATCGACACGGCCGTGCGCGCGCCCTTCATCCTGACGCCGATCCTGCCGGGGTTCGCCGCACCTGGCGACGTCTTCACGGGCGTCGTCTCCCTCAACGGCGAGGCGCCCTGGAAGGGATCCGTGGCGCTAGGCCTGCCCGAAGGACTGAGCGCAGGCGTGCTCTCCGCGCCTCTCGTCCTTGAGGCGCCGGGCGAAGCCACCGCACGCTTTGACATTGCCGCAGGCGCAGTGCCGGGCGCCGCATCCGTCACCGTGACGGCCACGCCCGAAAAGGGATCCGCCGTCACGCGCACGACGTCCTTCTCGATCAGGCCCGCAGCCCTCAGGACCCATGACGTCCTCTGGGGACCGCTCGCCGACGTGAAGACGGCCGACGTGACCGTCAAAGCCCGCCTGCTTCCCTTGGAAAACGAAACCTCCCTCACGGTCTCGACGACGCCGCTGCCCCTTGCGCACGGCCTCGTTCGCAGTCTTCCCGAAGCCTTCTGGCTGAGTTCGGACGCGGCCCTCTCGGCCGCCATGCCCTGGGCGCAGCTCGTCGGCGCCCCCGCCGCGAAGCTTCCCGCGGGCGACGCCGATGCGCTTCGCAGGGATGCGACCGCCCGCATCCAGAAGGCGCTCGACACGATCGAGGGCCAGCTCGGCTGGAACGGCCTCTCGGCATGGCCCTGGGGCTCCCCGAGCCTCATGGCCACGACATGGGCCCTCGACTTCGTGCTCACGCTGCGTGAAAACGGTCGTGACGTGCGTCCCGAACTCGTCCGCAGGCTTGCCGACGCCATCAGCAACGCCCTCGATGGCCTGACGCCCGACACGCTCGGCCAGGCCCGAACGGCCGCCTGGGCTCTGGCCCAACTCACGCGCGAGGACACGCTCGAAGCGGAGCGCATCGAGGCGCTCCGAAACCGCATGGACGCCCGCGAACTTGACTGGCGAAACGACCCTGCGGCGCTCTACATTGCGTACGCCTACCGCCTGATGCGCCTCACCGATGAAGCGGACGAACTGCAGAAGGCCGCCATTTCGATCGACGTCTCGAAGTCCGAGGGGAACGATACGCTGACACTCGGCGGCATCCCCGCCCTTGCATCGGCCGTGCGCCTCGCGCCGACGCCAGAAGGCACCGCACATCTCCTTCAGACGCTCGAATCGAGGCCGCTTGCGTCGCTCACGGATCGCGAACGCGCCTTCCTTGCGAGCGCGCTCCTCTCGGCGCCCTCGAACGGCGCACACGCAGGAAAGCTTGATGCGGTGACGCTCGCCTGCACGGCGCCGGCAGCGGAGAAGCGCCCCGCCGAGTCGCTTGCGAAGGGCGACGGCTTCGTGACGCTTTCGGCGCCGGGCTGCACCGCCTTCCGCCTCTCGTCCGCCGCCTCCCTCAAGGGGCTCTACCACAGCACGACCGCTGCGGGCTGGCCCGCCGAGCCCCACAAGACCGCGTCCTACGAAGGACTTGAAGTCGTCAAGCGCATCCTCAACGAGGCGGGCGAGCCCGTCACGTCGGTGAAGGCGGGCGACGTAGTCACGGTCGAGATCCGCGCGCGCCGCACCTCGGGCAACGCCGAATCCCCCGTCGTCATCACGGACCTCTTTCCCGGCGGCTTTGCACCCGCCTCCACGGACGAGAGCCTGCAGGGGGTGGACGTCCGCCAGACTGCGGTTTCGGAGGACCGCATGGTCGGCGTCTGCATGCTCGAGCATCAGGAATCGACATTCACCTATCGACTTCGAGCGCAAACGCATGGAAAATATACGGTGCCGGCCGTTCAGGCGGCCGACGGCGCCGATCCGACGATCAAGGCGCATGACAAGTCCCTGACCCTCACCGTGACGCCATGAGCCTCACGGACAACACCAAACGGAGCACCTCATGAGAAGGTTTGCCCGTCTGCTTCTGGCCGCAGCCGTTCTGGCGGCAGCGGCCGGCGGCGGACTCATGATCTGGGCGAAAACCCAGCCAAAGCCCGGGCTCGTGCCCGAAGACACCCACTGGTCCCAGGCCGTCACCGACCGCGACGGCCGCCTCCTTCACCTCACGCTCTCCGAGGACGGCGCCTACAGGCTCCCCGTCCTCCAGGGAGCGGTGTCGCGCGAGGCGCTTGACGCGGTCGTGCGCTACGAGGACCGCTTCTTCCACTCGCATCCCGGCGTCAATCCCCTCTCGATCGGCCGAGCCGCCTGGTCCACCCTCACGGGCACCCGCCGCATCGGCGGCTCGACCATCACCATGCAGCTCGCCCGCAGGCTTCAGGGACTCGACACCCGCAGTTGGCGCGGCAAGCTCGAGCAGATGCTCTGGGCGCTGCGCTACGACATGCACTACACCAAGGACGAGATCCTCACGGCCTATCTGACCCTGACGCCCTATGGCGGCAACGTCGAGGGCATCGAGGCCGCCTCGCTCGTCTACTTCGGCAAGCACGCCTCGCAGCTCACCGCCGCCGAGTCGATCGCGCTCTCCGTCGTGCCCCAGAACCCCGTCAAGCGCCATCCCGTCACGGGTCCGGACTTCGACCGTGCACGCCTTGCCGTGGGCAGGAAGGCGATCAACGACGGGTTTGTGAGCGAGCGCCTGCGTCCCGTCGTCGAGGGTCCCCTCAAGGTGAGGGGCACGCGAGCGCTTCCCTTCGAGGCCCCGCACTTCACGCGCCTCGTCGAGGGCACGCGTCCCGATCCCGTCCTCAAGACCACGCTGAGCCTGCCGCTTCAGGAGTCGATGGAGAAGATCCTCTCCGAGAACGTCGCGCGGCTTCGCCCCTACGGCATTGAGAACGGCGCGATGCTCGTCGTCGACTCGCGCGACATGTCCGTCCTCGCCCAGGTGGGCAGCATCGACTTCTTCAACAGCGCCATTGCGGGCGAAGTCGACGGCACCCGCGCGGCGAGAAGCCCCGGCTCCACGCTCAAGCCCTTCGTCTACGGCCTCGCGCTCGACCAGGGCCTCATCCACTCGCGCACCGTCCTTCTCGACTCGCAGCGAAGCTTCCGCGGCTACCAGCCCGGCAACGCCGACAAGCGCTTCCGCGGACCGCTTCCCGCCGTCGAGGCCCTCAACGACTCGCGCAACGTGCCCGCCGTGACGCTCGCCTCCGAGATAAGGCCCGACCTCTACGACTTCCTGCGCGAGGCCGGCGTTCCGATGAATCATCCGCGCGAGCACTACGGCCTCTCGATCGTGCTGGGCGGCACCGAAGCGAGCGCCGAGGACCTTGCAAGGCTATACGGCACGCTCGGCAACGGCGGCCTTCTGCGTCCGCTCGTGCGCCTTCCCGACGAGGAACCAGCAGCCGCCAGACAGATGCTCTCGCCTGAATCCGCCTGGATCGTGCGCCGCATGCTCGCCGAGGGCGGAGAGGCCCTCAAGGTCGAGGGCGTGTCCGTTCCTCTCCTCTGGAAGACGGGCACCTCGAACGGCTTCCGCGACGCCTGGACCGCAGGCTATGCGGGCCGCTACATCATCGTCGTGTGGCTCGGCAACTTCAACGGCAGGCCCGATCCTTGGCTGCAGGGTGCGCTCGTCGCGCAGCCCGTCTTCAGGAGCGCCGCCGTGCGCCTTCTCACGGACCGCGAGTTCGCCATGTCCGCTCAGGACGTGAAGCGCTTCGACGAACAGCCCGCAGGCGTCAGGTCCGAGCCCGTTTGCCGCTCGACGGGCGACCTTGCGACCGACGCGCAGGGCCGCGTGCGCTGCACCGACACGGTCGGCGCCTGGTTCATTCCCGGCGTGAGTCCCATCCGCGACACGGGCTTTCTTAAGGAAATCCTCGTCGACGAGGCCACGGGACTGAGAGCCTGCGAGGAAGGCGACGGCGTCAGGCGAGTCTTCGTCGAATCCTGGCCCTCCGAATACCAGCAGCGCTTCCTCGAGGCGGGCATCGTCAAGACGCCCATTCCCGACTGGAAGCCCGAATGCAGGCCCGAGGGCGCCGTCTCGGGCACCCCGCCCGCCATCCTGAGCCCGCGCGCTGGCACGCGCTACTACACGGGCACGGCGGGCCCGAAGCAGGCGGGCATCGTCCTCAGGGCCAGCCTCGCCCCTGACGCCAAGATCGTCTACTGGTTCGCCGACGACCGCTTCATCGGTGCTTCGGACGCGGGCGGCTCCGTCGTCTGGCAGCCTGAGCCCGGCTCGCACCGCGTGAGTGCGGTCGATGACCTCGGCCGCAGGTCGCACAGGACCGTGACCGTCAGGCAGCCCTGAGCCTGAATCCGCTCATGAAACGTCCGCATCCTTGCGATGCGGACGTTTTTTTTGAAAAAAGGACCGGGAGACATCCCGGTCCTGTACATGCAGCTCTCGCTGGTCAGCGGCCCTCAAGCCTTCGCTTCGCCTTGCCCGCGAGTCCCGTCATCCAAGGGAACTCGGCCTCGTGCACGGCTCGGAAGCGCTCGATCTCATCCATGTCGCGCAGCGTGGCGGCGATCATGTCAAGGCCTTCCATGAGCATGGTGCGGTGTCTCGGCGCGACCTCGAAGGACCAGACGCCGTCGCCCGCACGGATTTCCTGCGCGACCAGGTCGACCCTGAGCTCGACGGGCGTCGTGTCGGAGAGCGCGGCCATGATCGCCGCGGCGTCCTCGGGGCTGACGCGGCAGGCGAGGAGACCGTTGTTGAAGCAGTTCGAGTAGAAGATCTCGCCGAAGCCCGATGCGATGATGGCTCGGATGCCCATCTGCATCAGGCCCCAGACGGCGTGCTCGCGGCTCGAGCCGCAGCCGAAGTTCGGACCCGCGCAGATGATCGCGGTCTTTTCGAACCCGGGCCTGTTGAAGACGCAGTCGGCTCTGGGCGAGCCGTCGGGATTGCAGCGCATGTTGAAAAAGACGCCGCGGGCGAGCCCCGACTTGTCGATGCCGCGCAGGAACTGCTTGGGCATGATCTGGTCGGTGTCGCAGTTGTCGATCGGAAGCGGTGCGGCGACGGCCGTGAGCGAGGTCAGCTTTTCCATGTTGATGCTCCTTCTCAAAGACGGCGCCAGTCGGTGAACCTGCCCGTCACGGCCGCGGCCGCAGCCATCTGCGGGCTCACGAGGTGCGTGCGGGCGCCTCGCCCCTGACGACCCTCGAAGTTGCGGTTCGTGGTGGAGGCGCAGCGCACGCCCGCCTCCAGAATGTCGTCGTTCATGCAGAGGCAGAGCGAACAGCCGCTCTTTCGCCACTCGAAGCCCGCGTCGCGGAAGATCTGCGCGATGCCCTCCTCTTCCGCCTGGCAGCGCACCTCCATGGAACCCGGCACCACCTGTGCGCGAACGCCCGGCGCCACATGCCGCCCCCGGAGGATCCCGGCTGCGGCGCGAAGGTCCGCCAGACGCGCATTGGTGCAGGAGCCAATGAAGACGTGCTGCACGGGAACGTCTTCCATCGTCATGCCGGGCTCAAGTCCCTGATAGGCGAGCCCGCGACGGGCGGCTGCGCGCGCAATCGGATCCGCGAAGGATTCGGGGTCGGGAATCGGCTAGTCAATCGCCGTGCACTGGTCGGGACTTGTGCCCCAGGTGACCATCGGCCTGACGCTCGAAGCGTCGATCGTCACCGTGCGGTCGTAGACGGCGCCTTCGTCGGGCGCGAGCGTCCGCCAGAAGCTGCGGGCGGCCTCAAGCTCCTCTCCCGCAAGATCGGGCACATGGGCCTCGACCCACGCAGTCGTCTTCTCGTCGGGCGCGATCAGGGCGCCTCGGGCGCCCGCCTCGACCGTGAGGTTGCAGAGCGTCATGCGGCCCTCGATCGAAAGCGCATCGACCGCACTGCCCTGATACTCGACCACATGTCCGAGCGCACCGCGGGCGCTTATCGTGCGAAGCACCGTGAGCGCCAGATCCTTGGCCGTGCTGCCCTCGGGCAGCACGCCGTCGATGCGGATCAGCATCGTCTTCGCCAGACGATAGACGAGCGTCTGCGTCGCGAGAATGTGCTCGATTTCAGAGGTCCCGATCCCGAATCCGAGGGCGCCGAGCGCCCCGTGGGTCGTGGTGTGACTGTCACCGCAGATGACGACCATGCCGGGACGCACCAGTCCCTGCTCGGCCACCACGACGTGCTCGATGCCCTGATGCGGGTCGTTCACGCCGTAGAAGGCGTCGATGCCGTTGCGACGGCAGTTGGCCTCGAGCGTTTCGGCCTGACGCAGCGAGGCCGCGTCGGCAATGACGCGCGGCGTGACGTCCGCGCTCGGAATGATGTGGTCCACGACGCAGAGGTGCGCGTCGGGAACGGGCGCCTTCACGCCTCGCTCGACGAGGCCCGCAAACGCCTGCGGGCTCGTGTATTCGTTCGCAAAATGCAGATCGACATAGAGCAGCACGGTGTTCGCGTCGATCGCGCGCACCACGTGCTTGTCGAGAATCTTCCGGTACAGAGTTCGGGCCATCGGGACTTCTCCAAACATCATCCGCCTCAGGGCCTGAGGAGAGGCGGCTCATTTGTAGAAAATTTTACACCTAAATATAGATTTTCATATAGAAATTGTCCCCTGCCCGATGTTGCAATCCGAATCCGCCGGCCCTCGGATTTCGAAGGCGGCGTTCAGCGCACGAGCTCGTAGGGCCACTGGATGACGCCCAGGAAGTTGCGCACGTCGCGGTAGCCACTCGCCGCCATGATCCTGCCGCCGATGTTGCTGCGTCGGCCCGAGCGGCAGTAGATGAGGACGGTCTTGTCGAGATCGGGGCATTCGGGAAGCGTGCGGCCCATGCGGATTTCGCCCAGAGGGACGTTGATGGCGCCGGGCACGTGGCCCGTGGCGAACTCCGAGGGCTCGCGCACGTCGAGGATGACGACGTCGCCGTCGTCCATCATGGCTCTGGCTTCCTCGGGAGTGATGGTCGAGAAGCCTTCGGAATTGCGATCGTCCATATCGGACCTCCTGAATGTATTTTTCATAAAGAATCGGCACGCTCCGTGCGTGCCGGATGCGTGCCGATTTTAGCGCAGGCTCGGGCTGCTTCAGTCGTCGGAGCCCGCCGCCTTCACCGCGGTCTTGGCGGCCGCGGCCTTCGCGTCGAGTGCGTCAAGATATTCGGGTGTGATGTCGCCCGTGACGTAGCGGCCGTCGAAGCACGAGCAGTCGAAGGACTCGACCGACGGGTTCATGTCGCAGAGCACCTTGTTGAGGTCCTCGACGGGCGGGTAGATCACGGCGTCGGCGCCGAGGATCTTCGCGACCTCCTCGGCGCTCTTGCCGTCGCCGCAGAGCAGTTCGGAGCGCGTCGGCATGTCGATGCCGTAGACGTTCGGGAACATGACGCGAGGGGCGGACGAGGCCACGAAGACCTTGACGGCGCCGGCCTCGCGGGCCATGCGCACGATTTCGGTCATGGTCGTGCCGCGCACGATGGAGTCGTCGACGAGCAGGACGCTCTTGCCCTCGAACTCGACGGGCATGGCGTTGAGCTTCTGGCGCACGCTCTTCTTGCGGACCGTCTGGCCGGGCATGATGAAGGTACGGCCCATGTAGCGGTTCTTGATGAAGCCTTCGCGATACGGCAGTCCGAGCACCTGGGCGAGCTGCTGGGCGCACGGGCGGGCGCTGTCGGGAATCGGCATCACGACGTCGATGTCCTTGAGGTCGACGGCCTCCCTCACGTGGTCGGCGAGGATCTCGCCCAGACGCAGGCGGGCGGCGTAGACGTTGATGCCGTCGATCGTGGAGTCGGGACGGGCGAAGTAGACGAACTCGAAGGCGCACGGATGAAGCGAGGGCTCGTCGGCGCACTGCGAGAACGAGACGTTGCCCTCGAGGTCGATCCACATGGCCTCGCCCGGCTTAAGGTCACGCTCGGTCTTGAAGCCCAGGCCGATCATCGTCACGGACTCGGAGCTCACCATGTACTCCGTGAAGCCGTTCTCAAGCTTGTTGGAGCCCCAGCAGATCGGACGAATGCCGCAGGGATCGCGAAAGGCGAGCATGCCCTTGCCCGCGATCACGGCGACGCAGGCGTAGGAGCCGCGAACACGGCGGTGCAGCGCGCGAACCGCGTCGAAGACGGCCGTCTTCGTCAGCCGCCGGCCCTCGCTCGTGGCGCGGGAGAGCTCGGAGGCGAGCACGTTGAGAAGAACCTCGGAGTCGCTCGTCGTGTTGAGGTGGCGGCGGTCCGTGTCGTAGAGTTCGCGGCGCAGGTCGTCCGCGTTCGTCAGGTTGCCGTTGTGCGCGAACGCAATGCCGAACGGCGCGTTCACGTAGAAGGGCTGGCATTCGTCAGGCGACGTCGCGTTGCCCTGAGTCGGGTAGCGGACGTGGCCAATGCCGATGCTGCCCGTCAGGTCGCGCATGTTGCGCGTACGGAAGACGTCACGCACGAGGCCGAGCCCCTTGAAGAAGTGAAACTGAAGGCCGTCGAGTGTCGCAATGCCGGCGGCGTCCTGGCCGCGGTGTTGCAAGAGGTGAAGCGCGTCATAGACACGCTGGTTGACCGGCGTGTCGGACATCAGGCCGATAATCCCGCACATGATGCTTGTTTTTCCTTTAGCCCGTGCCGCACCAACGAGGGATCGGCGGCAGGCTGTGATTGAGGAGAGTTGAGAGAAAAAAGTCGTCTAAAAACGACCAAGGGGACCATGCATGTGCAAGGTCCCCTTGATGAAATTCGTCACAATCCCGTCACCTTCGTGCCTCTGAGCGCCCGAATCCACTCGGGCATGTAGGACATCGACCACTCGATCACGGTCTCGGCAGGTCCGATCATGACGGACTGCTGCCACATGCGGCTTGAGCTGAGCGACTGCGACAGCCCGAAGAAGAACACGCAGGCGGCCACAACGATGATGCCGCGCACGAAGCCGAATGCCGCGCCGAGGATGCGGTCCTCGAAGGTGAGTGCAGCCACCTCGAGCATCTTGCGCAGAATGAAGCCGAAGAGCCCGACGACGAAGAGGCAGGCCACAAGAATCAGAACGGCCGCAATGATCACGCGCGGAATGTAGCCGATGCTATCGAGCGGAATGCGGTCGGCGATTTCACCCGCGAAGCTCATGCTCAGCATGAAGCCGGCCACCCAGCCGACGATCGAGAGCACTTCGCGGATGACGCCGCGCATAATGCCCACCACCGTCGAAAGAACGAGCAGGGCACAGATGATCCAGTCGATTTCAGTCATCTTGAAAAAGGCTGCAGAATTGATGAAGCCGTTACTATAGCAGGAATGGGGGCGGGCGTTCGGGATATCCCGCCCCTCAGGCGTTTACGAGCCGGCGGGCGCCTAGGGATTGTTGCCGACGATGAGCTGGCCCGTGTGGCCGTCGAGCACAAGCGTACCCTGAACGCCACGGGCCTCGTCGCGGGTCGCGTAGTTGCCCACGCGCACGCGCCAGAGCGTGCCCGCCTTCTGGCTCACCGAAACCTTGTAGGCCGGATAGCCCTTGGCGGAAAGCTCCCTGACGAGCTTTTCGGCATTGCGCTCGCTGCTCGTCGCGAGCACCTGAACGTAGAAGCCCTTGCCGTCCGTGGCGGAGCTCTTCTTCGCAGGCTTTTCCTCGGCCTTCTTGGGCTCGGGCCTGGCGGCGGGCGCAGGCGCGGGTTTGGCGGCCTCGGCCTTGGGCGCGGGCTCCGTCTTCACGGGCTGGCGAGCCTCGTTGGCAAGGTTGGCTCTGGAGGTGGACTGCTCCGCGGCGGCGCCGTTAGCCGTCACGTCGACGTCGCCCGAACTGCCGGGCAGGGCGTTGAGCGTCGTCCTCGCCGTTTCGGGCACGGCCGGAATCTCGGTCGAGACGGGCGGCTTGACGTCCTGCTCCCTGTCGAGCAAAAGCGGCGAGACGACGATGACGCCGAGCATCAGGGCGGCGGCACCCACGAGCCTGTAGCGGGTGCGCTGGCGCTGGACAAGGATCTCCTCGTCGGGCACGTCGTCCTCGACCTCGTCGGAAAGCGGCGCGGCCTTCCTCTTCATGAATCCGAACGCAGGCATCCTGAGACGCTTCTTCCCCGTCGGCCCCTCGTCCCCTGCGGGCGCGGCGGCCTCGGGTTCGGGCGCGGGACGCCGCGGCGCCTCGGGCGAAGGCGCACTGCCGATTTCGCCGATCACGAGACGGGTCTCGGGCGCGGCATCCGCCGCGCGGGGCGCGAGGCGCGGCTCGATCTTGGCCGCAGGCTGCGGAGCCTTCGGCTCGACGAACAGGGAGCCGCGCGGCGCAGACTCGGGAGCGGGGGCAACAGGGTCCGCAGATGCTGCGGGCGCCGCGGGAGAGTAAACGGGAGTCTGAACGGACTCCGGAACGGGCTCGGCAGCGCGTTCGGGCTCGACGAGCGGCTTTTCCTCGCCCACGACGTTGAAGGCCGGCGGATCCTCGCGGACATCCCAGGGGGAGGGCTCTCCGCCTTCGCCTCCGAGCTGAGGCTCGATGCGGGGCGCTTCGGCGGCCTGTTCGGCCGGCTTCTCTTTTTTGAACGGATTGGAAAACTGCATGGCGTGTGGCCCCTCAGGTGGTGTTGGGTCTTCCGGTCCTTCGCTGCATCAGCGAGCGATGCCTTCCCCTGCGAAGACTTCGAGCGCGGCGGTCACGGTGACGAAGGAGCCGAATACGACGATTCTAACAGCCTGTTCCGCGCCCGATTCTGCGCCGCCTGCAATTTTTACGGCGCTCTCGCGCGCGGCGGCGAGCGCCTGCGCAACGTCGGCGTCGTGGATGCGGCCGGGCTCGACGCCCGCCGTAAGCATAGCTTCGTGCAGCTGTGCTGCGGTGGCGGCGCGCGGCCCCGTGAGGGAGGCGACGTGCCACTCGTCGAAGGCGTCGGCAAGAATGTGCGTCACGCCCGCCATGTCCTTGTCGGCGAGCATGCCGCAGACGGCGATCGTATGTTCGCCGGGCCTGCGGCTTCGGACGACGTTGGTGAGAAGCACCTCGGCCGCCTGCGGATTGTGACCGACGTCGATGACGGTGGGCACGGGATCGGTGGTGATGAGTTCGAAGCGGGCCGTCAGGCGGACCTGGCGCAGACCCGTGCGGATGTCGTCGAGCGTGACGGGCACGCGGTCCATCAGGGAGGCGATGACGGAGAGGACGCCGCCCGCATTGCGGTACTGGTTGACGCCGGCGAGCGCGGGCTCGGGCAGGTCCTCGAAGAGCGTCGCGCCCTGAGCGAACGTAAACGTGCCGTTCTCCTTCACCGTCACCGTCCAGTCCTCGCCCGCGAAGAGTCGCTTCGCGCCGATCTGCTCGACATGATTCCTCACCGTGGCGGGCACGTCGGCGTCGGCGCAGACGGCGGGGCAGCCCGGACGGTAGATGTGAGCCTTCTCGAGGCCGATCGCCTCGCGCGTGTTGCCGAGGAAGGCGACGTGGTCGATGCCGATCGTCGAGATGACGGCGGCGTTGGAGTCGATCGTGTTGATGGCGTCAAGACGGCCGCCGAGCCCGATCTCGAGGATCACGACGTCGAGCTCGTCCTCGCGGAAGATCCTGAGGATGGCGAGCGCCGTGTATTCGAAGTAGGAGAGCGTCATGTCGCCGCGGGCCTTCTCGACCGCGCGGAAGGCGTCCATGAGGCGTTCGTCGTCTACTTCGCGCCCGTTGACTACGCAGCGCTCGTTGAGGCGGATGAGGTGCGGCGAGGTGTGCATGCCGGTCGTGTAGCCCGCCGCGCGGTAGATGCTCTCGAGCATCGCGCAGGTCGAGCCCTTGCCGTTCGTGCCGCCCACGGTAATGACGGTTCGGGACGAGAAGTCGAGCCCCATGCGCTCGACCATGGTCTTCATGCGATCGAGTCCGAGGTCGATGGGCTTCGAGTGCAGCACTTCGATGTGCGTGAGCCACGCGTCAAGGGTCTTGGCATCAAACATGAAAGGAAATCTCCAGTCTGGAAAATGGAAAAGCCGTCCGAACGATGCGTCCTGCGCTCGTCTCGGGCGGCTCGAAAATGCGTGCGGGTCGGGAGAGCCGTGCGTCAGGCGCCCGCCACGGGCGGCCTGCGCATCAGGTGTTGCGTGAGGCAGGAGATGCGCGAGCGCATCTCGCGGCGGTCGACGATCATGTCGATCTGGCCCTTGGCAAGCAGGAACTCGGCGCGCTGGAAGCCCTCGGGGAGCTTTTCACGCACGGTCTGCTCGATGACGCGCGGGCCCGCAAAGCCCACGAGGGCCTTGGGTTCGGCGATCACGACGTCGCCCATGAAAGCGAACGAGGCGGAGACGCCGCCCATCGTCGGGTCAGTGAGCACCGAAATGAAGGGGAGCCCGGCCTTGTGCAGACGCGTGATGGCGGCCGTCGTCTTGGCCATCTGCATGAGGGAGAGAAGGCCCTCCTGCATGCGGGCGCCGCCCGAAGCCGCGAAGCACACGAAGGGCGCGTGCAGGCGGATCGCCTCGTCGACGGCGCGGGAGAAGCGCTCGCCGACGACGCTGCCCATGGAGCCCGCCTGGAAGCGGAACTCAAAGGCCGTCGCGACGATCGGCTGGCTGCGCAACGTACCCGACATCGCGATGAGCGCGTCGGTTTCGCCCGAGGCCGCCTCGGCCGCGGCGATGCGCTTCGGATACGGCTTGCTGTCGACGAAGCCGAGCGGGTCCACGCTGCGCACGTTGGCGGCGATTTCGACGGCGCTCTCGGGATCAAGGAAGGCGAGAAGGCGCTGGCGGGCGCCGATGCGGTGATGGTAGCCGCACTTCGGGCAGACCTGAAGGCTGGCGCGGAGCTCTTCCGTGTAAAGCGGCTGCTCGCAGCCCGGACACTTGGTCCAGACGCCTTCGGGAATCGGACTCGGCTTGCGCTCGTTGTCGTCCTCGCGCTTGATCTTGGGGAGAATGTGCGTAATCCAGCTCATAAGCTCTTCATTTCAGGTTCGTCCGCTCCCTGCCGTGCGACGGCGGGGACGGACCGTTTCAAAACTGCGCCAATTATATCGCCCGGGAGGAATCCCAAAGGCGCGCCCCGCATCGGCTTCACGGATTAGCGGAAGGATGCTCGGGATCCTCCCAGCCGAAGGGACTCGGCCCCGCGGCGGGGATGGACGGATCCTCGTAGCCCACGCCCATCAGGTATAGGCCGTTCGGGCTGAAGGTGGGCGCGGCCGCGGCGCGGCTGCGCGCCTTGAGGACCTCCTCGACCCACTCGGGCTTCTCGCGGCCCGTGCCCACGTAGATGAGCGTGCCCACGATGTTGCGCACCATGTGCTGCAGGAAGGCATTGGCCTCGATGCGCACGCCGATGAGGCGGCCGCGGCGCTCAAGCTCGAGGCGGCGGATCGTACGCACGGGACCCGAGGCCTGGCACTCGGAGGCGCGGAAGCTCGTGAAGTCGTGCTCGCCCACGAGGCAGGCGGCACCCTCGCGCATGCGCTCGACGTCGAGCGGGCGGAAGACCCAGCCCGTCAGATCGTCGAGAATGGGAGAGCGCACGGGATCGTTGTAAATCCAGTACTCGTAGGTGCGCGAGCGTGCGGAGAAGCGCGCGTGGAAGTCGTCGTCGACGAGCCTTGCCCAGCGCACGGCGACGCCGGGCGGCAGGTACGTGTTGAGGCCGCGCACCCAGCTGCGCTCGGGGCGGTCGGCCTGCGTCTCAATGCTCACCACCTGCTGCATGGCGTGCACGCCCGTATCCGTGCGACCCGCGCACATCGTCGGCGTCTTCACCTGCAGGAAGGTCTCAAGCGCATCCTCAAGCGCCTGCTGCACGGACGGGCAGTCGGGCTGGATCTGCCAGCCGTTGAAGCCCGTGCCGCGATATTCAATGCCAAGCGCTATCTTCACTTCGGATCCGTCTGAGTCTTGATGCGTTCTTCAAGGACTTCGGCGCGATGGCGAAGCTCGTCGCCGCCGCGGCGCTTCACTTCCTGGAGAAGCTCGAGGGCCTCGTCCACGGCGCCGAGGCTCACGAAGCTCGTGGCGAGCTTGAGCTTGGCGTCAAGCGCCTTGGCAAGCGCACGTTCCTTGTCGGTTTCGGGTTCCGCGGGCTCGGGCTGTTCTGCGGGCTTCTGCTCCGCGGGAGCAGGCGTGGCAGCTGCAGGAGCGGCGGCGGGGGCGGAAGTCTGAGCGGGGGCGACCGCATCGTCAAGCTCGAGCGAGACGCCCTCGAG
>ERZ779924.354-NODE-354-length-23807-cov-5.85429_pt1 | contig 23807 bp, 17 predicted proteins | sample MGYA00511955_ERZ779924 | MGnify/ENA primary metagenome ERZ779924 (study PRJEB29588, sample SAMEA1969417) | human gut metagenome | biome: human gut; feature: human-associated habitat; material: faeces | place: Denmark | collected 2008/2010 ... | reverse complement strand
CCCATACGAAAACAGCAGACGGAAAACAAGAAAAGACGGAAAAACGGAAGGCAAACTTGCAAACTTGCAAAACTTGCAGCATCTCCACACACACTAAAAAACAAAACTACCATTTAAGACAAGAACGAAATCAAAGACAATAAATAAGTAAATTCTATAATTCTCTTTATACAAAAAGACAGACCTGTTTTATTCCTCCATTTACAAATAAAAAACTATCCACCTATCAGATGATCCATTAAAAAGACGTATCTTTGCCATTCATTATTTTTAATGCTAACATGAAATACGGAGTAACAAAAAATACATTACTTATTACAGCAGGCATAGTTTGGCTCTTAGCCGGTATCAACATCTTACGTATTGGAATAAGTTGCTGGATAAACGATTCTCATTATTGGTTCTTCAAAGTCTGTGAAGCTACCATAGTATTTCTGTTATTCTTTGGTCTGATATTTCATAAACTTTACAAGAAACATACTCATCGCATATCTCAAAAGAAAGCCAAGAATTGTCCATTCTCTTTCTTCGATGTAAAAGGGTGGATTGTCATGGCATTCATGATTACCATAGGTATTTTAACACGCACCCTGCATTTACTACCGGAAGCATTCATTGCTGTATTTTATACAGGATTGTCAGTAGCCCTAATTACAACTGGTACCCGATTTATATGGTACTGGTGGAGAAACAGGCATCTACTAGTCTGATAAGTCATTCGGTCTACAGGGATTTCCACGACGGATGCTATTTTTCCCTCGCACGATGGCAGCGAAACCTCCCCAAAAGAAACGACAGTATCACCAATCACTCTTTCAAATCGCATGTTTCAAGAAATCTACAGGCTACCCTACAGGTTGATATCACTATCAGAGTGAATCGAAGAAAATCATATCATGCTACGCTAAGGTTTCCGCATCGAGCAGATTAATCATACCTGATTGCAAATTGTTATAAGCTCCCGAACAGTTGTTGTCATTGTATGGATTCCTCAACATACAGTTCGGCAACCTCAATGCGACATACATCTACACCGGTAAACTCCACAATACACTCGCCCACAACCTGCGTTATCCTTGCGCGAAGTAAACCACAAGTATCTTGCCTTTTCAGCCGGATAGTCGAAATCACCCCGGTTCTCTCCACTTCCTAGCTTTTCGGGTATTATCAACTGTTCTGTTTCTAGCGTAGAAATATCATTAAGAAAACATACTGCCACGCTGAACAACGGAAAGAGCAATAGTTAAATAATAAATAACCTTTTCATCTTCTATCATTTTTTTATTGGTTGTTACATTCTTCATCTGTCACAACATGGGATGGAGATAAAATAGCACTACCGTAACGACGGTTCAACAGTTCTGATTGTGTAGAATCAACACAAGACGATGAGCCAACTGGTTAAATCAAACCAATAAAAAACAATCGCCGCAGAAATAAATGTATAACTCCCTGCGGCAATTGTTTTATTGTAATATCCAAGTACATCGATCTATCAATTGTTTTTTACTATCATTGGCACGTACTTCTATTTCATTCCTTCCTTTTCTGAGAGGGACATCCTTGAACAAACAAACTTTCAAACTGTCTGGTTTCATCTTTCCACACTGACAGTCATTCACGATCAATATCACTTCTTCTACATTCGAAAAAACCTGTACATCAACGAGTGGCTTCACTCGATTCACATTACGACGCCCCGCGATATAAATCATAGGTTCCGGATTCCAATTGGCCCGATAAAAATAATAAGCATCCTTTTTAATCTTGCGATCATGGGTTACCAGCCCTTTGTCATTAATGCCCGGACGATCACCTTCCGTACGATGAGCCGCACCGAAATCAAACATATTCCACACAAAACTAGCCCACACATACGGACGTTCGTTTATTATTTTCCAATTCTGAATGTGATATTCTGTTTGCCAATTCTCTGGATGCCACCAACTTCCGGGAACAGTTTGTACCAATGAATCCTGCTGATGATAGATACTAGCACCCGCACCATATTCGCTGATGGCAATTTTCATTTCGGGATGGTTCTTATGAGTAGCATCCAACCATGTGGCAAGCGTAGCCGGCGTAGCCCCATACCATCCGTCATAGCGATTCCAAGCTATATGATCAGTAATGAAATTCAACGCACCCTCCTGATTACTTGCAGAAGTAGTAGGACGAGTAGGATCCTCTTGATGCGCTATAGCATTCAACTCCTTTATATACTCTACAGGATTGTCTCCCTGCTCTTTTAATTCATTGAACAACCCCCAAAAACAGATACTAGGATGATTGTAATGCTGGCGTATCATCTCTTTCAACTGCTCTTTACCATTTTCACGGAAAGAAGGCTGATCAACAAAACCTTTATCAGCGTATCCTCCTGGCCCCACAAATGGAATCTCAGCCCAAGTAACAATACCATGTTTATCCATTAAATCATACATATAGGTAGCTTGCGGATAATGTGCCAGACGAACAGCATTCACCCCCATATCAAGCATGATACGAGTATCTTCCTCGTGATGCACCGGACAAAGAGCATTACCCACTTCCGCCCTCTCCTGATGACGGCATACACCATGCAGCGGCAAGTGTTTTCCATTCAAGAAAAAACCTTTATCGGGATCCGTAACGTAATAACGTAACCCTAACGGCTGTTCCACTTTGTCCAATTCTTTTCCGTCTTTAATCAAAGTCAACACCGCCTGATACATGAACGGATCCTGCATACCGTTCCAAAGACGCGGATTCTTCAGTATGAACTCTATATTCTCTACCTGTACATCTGTATGAGGAATCATACTTACTTCCTTCTCCGTTTCATACACAGTCTTTTTCCCATCATTAACCTGCAACCGGAGCACTACTTTCCGGAGTTCTCCCGTTCCATTAGAAAGATTTACGCGTGCACAAATAGTTGCCTGTTTATCCGTAACCTGTTGCTGTATGAGATAAACCCCAGATGATGCATAATCTAACGGAGAAATACACAGGTTATCAGTCAGCAACAGATGTACATCCCGATAAATGCCGCCATAAAAATTAAAATCACCGACCAATGGCATTACATCCAACTGCTCGCCATTATTGACACGTACCAGCAATGTATTCTCTTTTCCATATTCCACTTTATCGGTTATCTCGAAGACAAAAGCTCCATAGCCTCCCCGATGCTCACCTATATGTTTACCATTTACAAAGACATTGCTCACGCAATTCGCCCCCTCGAAACGTAAAAAAAGCCGCTTGCCTTGCCACTCGGGACGGATGAATATCTTTTTAGTATAATTACCTATTCCCCGCTTGTAATCGTGCTTACCACCCAAGGCATCCTGCGCATTCCAAGTATGAGGCAAGTCTACCCTACGTGCAGCACTAGCATTTACTTGATGGGAAAAACGGAAACTCCAATCCTGATTGATAAGCTTATCTTCTCTTTGTGCCAACACCTGCATGCTGAAAGCTGCGGCAAATAATACGGTGAAAGTTCTTCTGAGGTTTTTCATATGTATTTTTATTATTATACTTTGATTTATGTTCCAACAGCAAAAATAGGCAAAAAACTTGAGAGAGCAACTAAAACACAGAAGAATAGTTGAATACGAAAAAGGTAAAAGTCAAAACCGCCATGAATAACTTCTTTTCTGATATTCACAGCGGCATATATTATAAGCAAAATAATAAATCAACACATATCCTCTCAAAGATTTTTCCAAGCATTTCTTATAATATTTCGTATAGAAGCATGCTAAAAAATACCGATATAATTACAAATATAAAATCCAACGATATATTATCTTATTGTTTTACATTTAGCTTATAACCAACAGAGAGGGTTAAACTGTTATAATTCACACCTATATTATCATTTTTAGATTCTTTCCCAAGTGACATTTCATATTGAAGCTTAACCGTCCACCTCCGATTTTCAATACCTACAGCAGATGTCATTCCCCAGTCGAAATTTCTCGCATGCTGATATAGAAACTGGTTGCTACCACCCTCCGCACTTTCTCCCACACCAGGATATCCTTCAACCCAACCGGAAGAAGGCATAGTTAGATAATATGGATTGCTGTCAATATGATTTTTTATACAATATCCTATATATGATCCTATCTCAAAGAAAAATTTAGTGGAATTGTTGCTATGGATAGAGAATTTAGCTAAAATAGGAACTTGTAAAAAATGCCTTGTCTGAGAAACATTTTCTATCCATGTAGCATCTCCATTACTATATGTTCCGCCATTATTCACAGAGTATCCTCTAAAAGTATAATATAATCCCGACTTCATAGAGAACATATTATTAACATTATAATCTGCAGATATCCCTAAACGAGTGGATGGACGCCAACATTCTCCATACCCAGTTCTTTGTATTGCAGATAACCCTGCTTCGGTTGCCCATGTAACACGCTGAGCATTAGCCCACATGCTACAAGAAAAAACAACAGCAAATAATAATACTTTTTTCATTGAAAAATAAATTAAAGTTAGTAATTCTATAGTTTATACTATCGTGTCGCTATAATCTTTTTCATCATAACAACTTCATTTTTTGACAGAATGACAACAAAGTTCCGTTTTACCCCCATCCATGAAATCATTTTTATTTCAAACTAACATTTTACCAAACCGATAAGATTGAATGTAAGTACGATATAGCGATAACCGATCCACTAAAAAAATACAAGGGAAACAAGCAATAAGTACGGTTTCAAGCTTACAAAAGAAGAAGCTATTTTAAATTAGCACATTGACTGCATGATTTTTTATATATTTCCACATCAACTATAATTCATCTTGATACATTATTTTTCTGAAGCAGCTCATATATTTGGTCAGCGTATTCTGAGACAATTTTCTCACTATCCGCAGGTGCATTTCAAAAGCATCAATAAACTCACCCTTCAACTCGTTGAAGGAAATATACTCTTTCCTGTAGAATTCGTGGATTACAATCTCCAGCAATTCATAGCAGTTCCCATAACGGGAAAGAGTGGATTTCTGATATTCCTTGCCGATTAATGCCGTCCAGTCATCCATGCACTTCTTCATCGTACCCAAAACAATACGACGTTCCTCTTTAGAGAACAGCTTCACCAAAAGATGTTTAGGAATTACCAAAGCCTCCTGACACAAAAGTTCCTTGTGAATCTGGTATAAACGGACTGTCAGCGACTCAATATAGCAGTTCAGTTCCACCGACGCCCGGTCTTTACCTTTGCTGCATCCCTTAACATTATTCCACATCTTTAGAGGAACACTTCTTTGGATACGGGCATCTTCACTTTGCCCGTCAATTGTCACACGAAGAATAATAGGTGCTTCACCATTTTTCAACAATCTGCTCTTCAGAGCGAAGAACAAAACTTTCATTGTACCTTAGTTTCATCCTATTCTGTTTTTAGCGTTACAAACGCAATAAATATGGAGCAAGGCACTTCCTTATAAAATAAGGAAATTCAGAGAAATATCTGCATTTTAGTTGCATTTTTCAGTAGCCCTAAAAAAGCAACTGAATTTGCACCTGACATACTTCGTAGAAACGCTATATCCTGCTTCACCTCAAACAAACAAAAAAGCCCTAATTCCGTTGAGAATCAGAGCTTTTCCTAATTTTGCTTTCTTGAGAAGCGGTGCGTACGGGACTCGAACCCGTGACCCCATGCGTGACAGGCATGTATTCTAACCAACTGAACTAACGCACCAATAATTTTAATAAATCAAAAAAGACTTGCGGTGCGTACGGTAATCGTACCTTCCGCTTATAATATCTTTTTAATCAGTAACTTATGCGTAACCTAAAATTTAATGGTTACGACTTGGTTACGATTTCATCTTGTCAATTTTCGTAGCTTATGACACCACCGTGTCACCTTTCGATTGCGAGTGCAAAAGTACTACACATTTTTGAAACATGCAAGTTCTTGACAATATTTTTTTTCAGCCTTTTTTTCAAGTGCAAGGTGCGAGCCTATATATATAAATAGGCTTGCACCTTGCACTGAACTAATTTTGAACCTATTAACCTTACTCCTGACCGAAACGGATTGACCTCGCATTTTCCCGCAAAAAAAATGCAGGAACAAAAAAATTATGGTGTAGTACACGTATAGTATACCATGCGGATTTTGACTTATCGGGAACTTTGCGGCAAACATTTCAATAATTAGGATTATGACAGAAGTTATCGTAATGGAAAGTGCCGCCTATCAAAAGATGATGGGGCAAATAGCGAAAATCGCTGAGTTCATTACCAAGAATGAACACAAGTTGCAGGATTGCGACTTTGACAACGATGTATGGCTGGACAGTCAAGAAGTGGCCGATATGCTCCATATCAGCACACGCACCCTGCAACGGTTAAGGAGCGACGGACTGGTAGAGTATTCGGTGTTCCGCCGCAAGTGCCTGTACAAGCTCTCAGAAATAGAGAAAAAGGTACGGGAAAAGGTTATCACGTGTGAACCGCACCTGATAGACGTTTACAAGAAGAACCGGTTGTTGGATATAACAAAGGACGAAGACAATGAATAAGGAGGATATTTTGCAGGCGACGGACAGGGGGCTTTCGGTGTTCAGACACTACCTGCCCGTGCCGTTCCGCATCGGTAAGAAGTTCCTGAATCCTTTATATAAGGATACGAAGGCATCGTGCAACGTATATTATGACCGGCGGCATTCGGTGTATAAGATGAAGGATTTCGGCAATGAGGAATATTCCGGGGACTGCTTCGAGTTGGTAGGGACAATGACGGGGCTGAGTTGCAGGAACGCGAAGGATTTCGTTGAAATCATGCGCATCATTGACCATGACCTGCATTTGGGGTTGGCGGACGGTTACGAAAATTGTGTGGACACATCTTCCGTTCAGGTAGTTTGTCCGCCCACGCCGGAACAGGTGATAAAGAAAATACGCCCGTATAATATCGTACCAAGGGCGTTCAATGAAACAGACCGGATATTTTGGAGCAAATCCAGAATCACGGAGCATACATTAAATAAATATAATGTACGGCCTCTGCATTCGTTCAGTTCCGTCAATCAGGAAGGGAAAAGCTATACCTTGACTGAAACGGCACAGGAACCGATGTATGGCTATGTAGGCGACAAATACATTAAAATCTACCGCCCGCGCTCGGAGATGCGTTTCCTCTATGCCGGAGATTTGGGCGACAATTACTGCTTCGGACTTGACCAATTATCCGCCAAAGGGGATTTGTTGTTTATCACAGGCGGTGAGAAAGACGTGATGAGCCTTGCGGCAAACGGATTCCATGCCATCTGTTTCAATTCGGAAACGACGGTCATCCCTACCTCTGTGCTGATGCTGCTCTCCTACCGGTTCAAACACATTGTCCTGCTGTATGATATGGACAAGACCGGTCTGGAAGTTTCCGCCAAACGGCAGGAAGAATTGAAGCCGTTTGCATTGAAACGCCTTTTGCTGCCACTGTCAGGAACAAAAGAAGAAAAGGATGTAACGGATTATTTTGCGTTGGGACACACGCACGACGATTTATTGAAATTGTTCTTAAACCATTTGGATTCATTATACAAGGAAGATATGTCAGCATTAAAATCATGCGAGTTGGATTTCAACAACCCGCCACCTGTGGCACAAATGATAGTATCGGTGAACGATGTGCCGCTGGGAACACAAGGGAACCTGCTCTGCATCACCGGCGGGGAGGGTACGGGGAAAAGCAACTATGTGGCCGCCCTGATTGCCGGTGCTGTGAAACCGGAAAACGCGGAGGGCATCGACACGCTGGGCGTTTCCATTGAAGGGAACCCGAAAGGCAAGGCGGTGCTGTTCTATGACACCGAACAGAGCGAGGTGCAACTATACAAGAACGTAAGTACCCTGCTGCGCCGTTGCGGGCGCGACACGATGCCGGAGTGGTTCAAGGCATACTGCCTGACGGGGATGAGCCGCAAGGAGCGGCTGAAGTCCATTGTGCTCAGCATGGACAAGTTCCATTACCAATACGGGGGCATCCATCTGGTGGTCATTGACGGCATCGCCGACCTGATACGCTGCGCCAACGACGAGGCGGAGAGCATCGCCGTCGTGGAGGAACTCTACCGGCTGGCGGGCATCTACAACACGTGCATCGTCACGGTGCTGCACTTCATCCCCAACGGGCTGAAGCTGCGCGGGCACTTGGGCAGCGAACTGCAACGCAAGGCTGCCGCCATCCTCTCCATCGAAAAGGACACGAAGCCCGCCGTTTCGGTGGTGAAAGCCCTGAAAGTACGGGACGGCAGCCCGCTGGATGTGCCGCTCATGCAATTCGCATGGGACAAGGAGAAGGCGATGCACGCCTATCTGGGCGAGAAACCGAAAGAGGAAAAGGACAGGCGCAAGGAAGAGGAACTCGTGGCGGTAGCACGCGAACTGTTCAGCCGGAAACGCTTCATCGGCTACATGGAGCTTTCGGAAGAACTTCAGGCGGCGTTCGAGGTGAAGGAACGCACGGCCAAGAGCTACATCCGCTTCATGCGGGAAAAGGAAATCATTGTGAAATCACCCGACAGCCCGAACAGCTACATGCTGGGCGAGGTATAAAAGCACAGGAGGAACGGCCATGTTAGTGGACAAGACTGAATTTGAGGCGTGGATGGAGCGCATCATGGGTGAACTTTACCGCATATCGCGCAAGCTGGACAAGGCGGAGAACCGGCAGAAGCACCTGAACTACCTGAACGGGGAACGGCTGTACGACAACCAGGAGGTGTGCCAACTGCTGCGCATCAGCAAGCGCACGCTCCAGCGATACCGGAACAACGGGGCATTGAAATTCCATTCAATATACCACAAGACCTATTACAAGGAATCAGACCTGCACGAGTTCATCCGCAACAACTTCGACGAGAACGAAATCAAGCGTCAGGCACGGAAGGACAAGCTGTCGGAAACTTATCCGATGCCCGAAGAAATGGATGAAAACGGCGGGGAGAAAGAAACAGAAGAAAAAGAACTCTCAGATGATTGTGGATAATGCATCTTGGATGTTCATCGTTCAGGGATACTCTCTACCGCTGTGAAGCAGGAAGTTCCCGCTATTTAAGTTAAACAACCGGCTTCATTCTGTCGGGAGGACAGGGTGGAGCCATTTCTAATAAAATTCCAGTTTTGTGTCGTAAAAACAAGAATATTTCTTATCTTTGCACCGACAACCAAGGACATGGGATTATGATTATCACAAGAGAAGTACAGAAACGATTGGAAGATTTTCAGCCCGATTACGTGTTTACCTACCGGGACTTAAACTTGCCTGCCGAAACGAGCGAAAGCATCATTAAAATGCTGAATCGGCTGGCGGGTGAAGGCTACTTGGCTAAAATATCCAAAGGACGGTTCTACAAGCCTAAAAAGAGCGTGTTCGGAACGTTGAAACCCAGACAAGAAGAGTTGGTGAAGGATTTGTTGGAAAAGAACGGAAAGCGCATCGGATATTTGACCGGTTACTCCGTCTTTAATCGGTTGGGGCTTACTACACAAGTGCCCAACATCATCCAAATCGGCACAAACCAACGCAGGAACAAGAAACAACGGGATATATTCACCGTCTGCTTTGTCCTGCAACCTAACCCGATAACCAAAGACAATATTCCGCTCCTGCAATTATTGGATGCCATCCGCTTCATCAAGGAAATACCCGACACCACGATAGAGGCATCATACAGGCGCATAGCTTTTCTGGTAGGAGAACTTGGCAGGAGGGAGAAGGAAAAGATGGTTGCCTTGGCCGAGGCCTATCCGCCAATGGTACGCGCCTTGTTGGGAACCATCATCGAGAACGATTGCGGTATGGCGAAAGCGCAACCTTTATGGGATTCATTGAATCCAGTAACGGTCTATAAATTGGGAATAAATGAAGATACATTGCCTAATAAAAAGAAATGGAGGATTGAATGATACTGGAAAAACAACCTGAACTGTTAGCAGATGCAATACGCGCGGCTTCCGAATATTACCATATAGCACCGGTCTATATCGAAAAAGACTATTGGATAAGCAAGATATTGCAACAACTCTCCCGAAGCGTTTATATGGAGAACACGGTGTTCAAGGGCGGCACATCCTTGTCAAAAGGGTACGGATTGATTAACCGCTTCTCGGAAGATGTGGATGTGGCTGTACTCACGCAAAAGTTAAGCGGAAATCAGATAAAGACTTTGATTTCCAAGGTCTGCAAAGAAATGACCCAAGGCTTGCAGGAACAGGTTGTGCCTGAACTGACAAGTAAGGGTTCCCGTTATCGGAAAGCCTTGTACCAATATCCGGCAAGCGTCCATGACCCGTTGTTTGATTTTGTCGCCAACCGTGTAGTCGTGGAAATAAATTCGTTTGCCAATCCTTATCCATATGTCAGACGGCAAATAAAGAGCTTTATCACTTCCTACCTTGAAAATACAGGTATGGACTCTTTCATTGAAGAATATGACCTGCATCCGTTTGAACTGAACATTCTGGACAAACGGCGCACCTTGTGCGAGAAAGTCGTTTCGCTTCTCCGTTTCTCCTTTATGGATAATCCGGTGCAAGGATTAACCGGGAAAATCCGCCATTTCTATGATATCTATTTTCTGCTTGACGATAGGGAATGTATGGAATATGTGGAACAGGATTTCATTAAAGACCTGCAAGAACTGGCGGCGCATGACCGACAAATGTTTGACTCACCGGAAAAATGGAAACATACACCCATTAAAGAATCTCCCCTTCTTGGTTCATTCAATGAGCTATGGAAGCAATTGGGCGGATATTATGAACGGGAATTAAATTATCTGGCATATAGCCGGATACCTGATGCGAATCAAGTTGGAAAGAAATTGCACGATTTCATTTCGATAATTGAAAACAAGATATAATTTACAACATACAGGGATTTATGGCTCGACCGATTAAAGAAACGCCGGTAGTTACCGGTAAGGACGCTAAACGCTTTGCGGAGAAGATAGCTCACTTGAAACCTGAAAGCAAGGAAGAAAGGGAGGCGGCAAAGAAGGTTTATGCGAAGTTCAAGGCTCAATATACATTTTGGTGAAAAACATATAAAGAATGTATTGGCGAGATTTGAAATAGAAAACTTGGCAACCACCTTACTATATGTAGTTGCCAAGTTTTTCATTAAGTGTACCCCGCTCACAGCTTCATCCTCCATTTCGGTTTTTCCTGCGGCTTCTCCGTGCCGTCTTCCGGTTGGGGGATGCCGCCGATTACGACCTTTTCCTTGCCCGCGCTCATCAGCTCCTTGATGCTGATGGTCTTGGGCATGGCTGACAGCACCGGCGGTTTGCGCTCCGCCGCATGTGCCATGTAGTCGGGCATACGGTGGACGTATGGTTCGGATGCTGCCGGGACGGCAGGGTCGCCGGGCATTGAGGGAGCGGGTTGCGCCACCGATGGAGCTTGCGGCTCCGGCCGGATTTCCGTTACCCCTTCAGTGTTGGCCTCCTGCGCATCGACGGATTTCAAGGAGAGCAATATCTTGCGGTCAAGCGTGGCAAGCTCGGCCTTGAGTTGCTTCAACTCATCCTCTTTTTTCCATGTTTCATCCACGACCTGCTTCAGGACGGGAATTTCCTTTTCAATGTCAGCATTGTCCCGCGTGTATTTCTCTATCAGGCGGGGGATGCTGTCAAAGGCGTTGATGAAATTCCGGCAGGCGGTCTGCGGGTCGGCTGCCAAGCGTCCGTTGTTGTAGTTGTACAGGAGCTTGCCCGTGCCGCGCACGAAGAAGCGATTCTCGCAGAAGTCCAATCCCTCCTTGACGGTGGTGTCGGTCTTGACCACGATTTCAAAGCCGTAGAGGGAGCCGATGGGAACCGGCTGGCCGTGCGTGCGCTCCTTGTCCTCTATCTCGTGCAGTCGGGCGGCAATGACTTTGGGGTCGCTGCCCGTTACCCCGTCAATCTTCAGCGGGTTGAGCTTCTTGCCATCCTTGTCGTACTGCACGCGGCTCTCGAAGTCGGCCATGTCCTGCCGCGCCCTCGCGATGATGTCGCTGTTGGAGGCTTGGTTGGCCAACAGGGTCTCCAACCGGATGCGCGAATCGCCCTTGCTGCGCTGGAACGCCTTGCGCTCGCCCTCCAGTCCGGCAATCTTCTTCTCCAGACGCGCCTTGTCCAAAAGGTCTGTGTTGCCGGAGAGGATGGCCACATACTCGGAGTAGTTCATGCCCCCCTTCTCGTCCATGCTGCCCTCGTCGATGGTGCGGCTGCCCATGCGGTTCTGCTTGAGCTGGGTGATGAAAAGCTGCTTGTTGTGGAGCAGGTTGAACTTGTAGCTGTCCAATGATTTCTCCACCGCATAGATGATGACATCGACCTTGTTATCGGCATAGAGCTTCGCCACCTCGTTGCCCTTGCGGATGCCGCGCCCGTCGCGCTGCTGGAGGTCGCTTGGGCGCCACGGTGCGTCCAAGTGATGGATGGCCACGCATCTTTTCTGCGCATTGACACCCGTGCCCAACATTTCGGTGGAGCCGAACAGCACACGGATGCGCCCCTCGTTCATCGCCTCAATCATCGCCTTGCGCTTCTTCTCGGTCTTGGCTTCCTGAATGAAGCGTATCTGGTCTTCGGGGATGCCGTGGTCTTCGACCAGTTTGCGCTTGATTTCGCTGTACGGGTTCCACTGGTCGGGCTTGTACGTGCCCAAGTCGCTGAACACGAACTGCGTGCCCTTATGCTCGGCGTATCGGTTGTAATACTGCGCAATCATGTCGGCGCAGTGGGTCGCCTTGTTGTCGCGGTCGTCGTCATATTTCAGCGGGTCGATGAGCCGCATGTCAAGCGACATCTTGCGGGCATAGTCGGTGGCGATGAGCATCTTGGCCTTTTCTTCCTTCTCGGTCAGCGGCGGACGGCCCAATACGGTGGCATTGCCGGTCTTGGCGAACTCCATGAGCCTGGCGATGAACTCCTGCTGGTCGGGCGTGGGCGCGATGTTGTGCAGTATCTCGTTCTTCTTCGGGCGGTCGATGCCGATGTCCTCCGCCGTGCGGAAGTCGGTAATCTCGGAATAGAACGAGGCGAGTTCGGGCACCTTGATGAAATAGCGGAAGCGTTCCTTCTGCACAATCTCGTTGGTCACGGAAAACTCATAGTCAATGGACTTGCGTGCGAACACCGCCGCCCATGCGTCGAAGGAGCGGATGCCCTGCCGCTCCAGTTCGTTGGGGCGCAGGTATTTGAACAGGAGGTACAGCTCGGTCAGCGAGTTGCTGATGGTCGTACCGGAAAGGAAGGTGGCTCCCAAGTCCTTGCCGGTGCGCTGCTGGATGGTGCGGATGGCGAAGAGCATGTTGAGCGCGCGCTGGCTGCCCTCCGAGTTGCCCAGCCCCGCCACACGGTCGTGGCGCGTGGTGAACATGAGGTTCTTGAAGCGGTGCGATTCATCGACAAAGATATGGTCGATGCCCATGCGCTTGAAGTCTGCCACATCGTCCTTGCGGTTCTCTATCTCGTGCGTCAGCTCCTTGAGCTTGACTTCGAGGTTCATCTTGCGTTTCTCCGCGCCCTTGAGTTGGGCATTGGTCACTTCGCTGCCCAACTGGTGCAACACCTCCAAGTTTTCCTCCACGCTGTCCAGCTCCTGCTGCAAGATGTCGCGCTGGATTTCGGGCGACTGCGGTATCATGCCGAACTGCTCGTGCGAGAGGATGATGGCATCCCAGTCGTTGTTCTTCATCTGGTTGAAGATTTCCACGCGGCGGTCGGGCGTGAAGTCCTCCTTGCCCGGATAGAGTATCTTGGCGTGGGGATAGGCGGTGCGGAAGGTCTGTGCAATCTCGTGGATGTTCGCCTTCAGGCCGGTAATGAGCGGCTTGTGCGCCAGTCCGAGCCGCTTCATCTCGTAGGCGGCGACACACATTATCAGCGTCTTGCCGCCACCCACCTCGTGGTCGGCGATGCCACCGCCGTTCATCTTCAGCATCCAGATACAGTCTTTCTGCGAGGGGTACAAATCCTTGATGCCCAGTCCTTTCAAGTCAAGGTCAGGAAAGGTCTGGTGGCTGCCGTCGAACTTTGGGCGCACGAAGCAGTTGAACTTGCGGTTGTACATGTCCTCCAGTTTCTTCTTGAACTCCGGCGACTGTTCCATGAGCCAGTCGGAGAAGCCTCCCCGTATCTCGTCAATCTTGCTGTTGGCAAGCTGCGTGGCTTCGGGGTCGCGCACCTTGATGTCCTTTCCGTCCTTGTCCGTGACGGTCTTGGTGATGTTGGGCGTGGTGTTGTGGATGGCGTGGCGCATGAGGGCGACCCCGTTGAACAGGCGCGTTTCGGAACGGACTGCGTACTGGTTATAGATACGCGGGCTGAGTTCGGAGGCACGGATATTGTACTCGTCCGCGCTGGCGTTGTAGCGGACGGACACGTCGGTGTCGAACAGCCATGAGGCATAGCGGCTGTACACGGCAGCCGGTATCCAGCGTTCGCCGAAGTTGAAGTCCAGTTCCTCAAAAGGAATGGGTACCGGTGCCGCCTTACGCAATGCTTCAAGCGAAACGCGCGATTCGGCATCGTCGGGATGCGTCCGTAAGTATTCCTCGATATACTCCGCCTTTGCCACGACATTGCCCGCGATGAAGCGGTCGGCAATCTCGAAACGCTTTGCCAGCGGGTTGTAGAACACCCTGCCGCGCAGTTCATCCAGCAATTGTGCCTGCGGCTTGTCGGTGAGCGATTCCATATATTCCATGTCTGCCTCGCCGTATTTGTTGAGCGAAGCCGCCAATGCCTCGTGCACATCGTCGGTGTGGGTAATCTCGTTCACGTTGTACGACACGGGATGGTCAAAGATGTCGGCCTTGACCGCCTTGCCGTCGGTGTAACGCTCCAAGGCGAGGATTTCCCGGTTATCGGCATCCATGCGGAACAGGTCGATGTTCTTCTTGTCGTTCAGGTTGCCGAACTGACGGACAAAGCCGTCGTACAGCCCGTTCAGGCCCGCACGCAGTTCCCCGTTCTCCTGCCGGTGTTCCGCTTCGTCGTTGTACAGGCGGTGGTATGTGTCGCGAAGTTCAATGTAGGATGCGGCACGCTGCTGCTGGCGGGCAGGCAGTTCCAGCGGATGGAACACGGGGATTCTATCCATGTCGGAGAGGTAGCCAATCTGCCCGTCCATATTCACCAGTGAGCCGTTCCGGTAGTGCTCCAGCCTTTCACCGGTGAAGGGGCGTGGCTTCATGCGCTCCTGCCGTGCGGCCTCTTCCTCCGCCCGGCGGCGCTCCCGTTCCCGAAGTTCTTCTTCCGACGGGGCTTTGGGTGCGGCTGCCGGTTCGGGCTGTGCAGTCCGGGCCGGCTTTTCTGCGGGCGATGCGGCAATGGCATCCCCTTTGCCGGGTACGGACTGGCCGCTGAGCGGTTCCACAATGTCGAACAGGGAGAGCTGCGGGGTGTCCTGCTTCTTCTTCCGCTTGGGCTTCCGTCCGGTGCTGAACGCCTGCCGTTCCTCCTGTGTGAAGCCGAAAAGGTCATACAGGGACATCAGTGGCTCCTGCGTGACGGGTTTCTCCGGTTCAGAGCGGACAATGGGCGGTTCTTCCACAACCGCCTCCGGCGTTTCCGTCGTGACACGCTGCTGTTCCGGCTTGGATAACGCCCGCACCTGTGCAATGCGTTCCTGAAGACTTTCCGCCCGTACTTCCGCCAGTTCGCGCAACTCGCGCACCGGCGAGAAGCGGAGATAAAGGTCAAGGTCGAGGTTTTCCGACAGGTTCTTGTCCAGCATCCATTTCAGGTCTGCGGCGATGGCATCCATGCCCCCGTCATGCAGGAAGACGCGTGCCGGTTTGCCGTAAGGGTCGGTTCCCACATGGCCGCGCGTATGGACAATGGCGGCGGTACGCTCGAAGTATTCATTCTGGGTCGTGCCGTCGGCCTGCGTGCTGACTTCCACGAAGGCTTTTTCAAGGCCGGTGTATTCCCTTCCGGATGCCGTGTCCTTCTGCAACACAATGAGGTCGCTGCCCACCTCCGTACCGGCATAGTCGGTAAAGAGATTGTTGGGCAGGCGAACGGCGGACAAAAGCCGTGCCCGCTGCATGAGGTACTGGCGCACGGGCGTGCCCATCGCGGAGTTCATCACCCCTTGTGAGGTGATGAAAGCCACGATGCCGCCCTCGCGCACGGCATCCAGTCCCTTGACGAAGAAATAGTTGTGCAGGGAACCGAGCGCGAAACGCCGTGCCGTGCCGTCGTCCATCGACGGGTCAAATACCCGGATGTCGCCGAAGGGGATGTTGCTTGCCGCCACATCGAACCGTCCGTTGTCCTGCGGGGGAAGCTCCTCGAAGCCCTGCACGCGGACATCCGTACCGGGCTGGAGCTGACGGAGGATGCGCCCCGTGAGCAAGTCCTTTTCATAGGCGGTGGCTTCGGGCACGGCGGTGGCGTTGTAGAAATGCGGCTGGAAGGCAGACAAGAAGTTGCCCGTACCCGATGACGGGTCGAGAAAGCGGTGCGGCGACACGCCATGTTCCTCCAGCGAGGAAGCGACGGCACGAATGATTTCCGGGGGCGTATAGAAAGCGGTAAAGGTGGATGCCTTCACGCTGTCCACCAGCCGTTTGTATTCCCGCTCATCCGTCGCCCCCTCGCGGAGCACGCCATGCAGTTCCGACACAAGGGGAAAGAGTTCGCGGTCGCTCTGCGTCCAGCGGAGGATGTCGGTGAGCCTGCCGAAAGGGGACAGCACCGCCTTGATGCCCCCGAAGCCGGAATAGGCGGCCAATACCGCCTGCTCCTCCAGGGTGGCGGCACGCCTCTCCCGTTCCAGACGGAACATCAGGCGGATGGCCTCGATGTTGTCCCTAAGATGCGTCTTCTTGTTATATGCCATTTTCTTCGAGCCAGATTGAGATTGCACCGGCCAGTTCCCCGCACAGCCGGTCGAAGTCGGGGGTAAACTCGAAACCGTCGGTCAGGTCGTAACCGCTGAACACCTTGCCACATTCGGGCAGAAGCTGGAGAGCCACCTCGCGGGCGCGGCCTGCGGGCACTTCGTCGGCAAACTCGTTCCATAGCACGGTGATGAGCGTGTCGAGCCGGGAAAAGTGCAAGCCCTGAAACAGCACCTCGTCCGCCTGCCTGACGGCTTCGTCATAATCCATGCCCGACCGGACGGCATTGCTGAACGCTTCGGCGGCAAGGTCGGCACGCGCACGGATGAAAGCCTCGTCCGTCGCCAGTTCGGGATGCGATTCGCGGAGGTAGGACAACAAGGTAAGACGGTAATAGGAAAGTTCGTCCGGCTCAACCGTCGGAGCCGGGATGTTCGGTTTGTTCGGATTCATGATTTTTCTTTTTTACAAGTTAAATGAAACAATAGTGATTGGCATACAGGATAAGTCCCGGACTTATGCCACATCAATTCCGGACTGATGGTACATGAGGTACGGACTCATCCTGCATCAAGTCCGGGTTGATGTTAGGAGGGTCATTTCTTCTTGGCCGATTTGCCTTTGGATGGTTTCTTGTCGGCAAACTCGTAGCCCACGGAGAAGTCGGGACGCAATACCAATGAAGCGTCGAAAGCCTTGCCCTCCTTGCTTTTGAAACCTTTGATGACACCGGTTCTGCCTTTGGTCAGGAGTTCGGCAAGCTGTTTGTCCGACAGTTCCTTGCCGCCCTTGTTGCGGAAGAGGGTAAAGCCACAGTCCACATCGGCGCATTTGACGACCTTGGGGAAGAACAACACCCGGCTGTTCCGGCATTTGGGGCATGGGTATTCCCCCTTAGGGGAAGCCACGGACACTTTGCTTTCCAGCAACTCGGTAACAATCTGCGCGGTGTAAGCCTCGATGTCGCGCCGGAAGGCGGCAGCGTCGGCCTCGCCCGATTCGATGCGTGCCAGCGTGTCCTCCCATGCGGCGGTCATTTCCACGTTGGCAATCTTCTTGTCCTTCACCGTTTCATGGACCGCCATGCCTTTGTCGGTGGGCACGAGGCTTTTCTTCTCCCTCCGGATATAACCGCGTGCGAACAGCGTTTCGATGACGGCAGCACGGGTGGCAGGAGTTCCGATGCCTGTCTCGCGGATGCTCGCCCGCAGTTGTTCGTCGCCAATCTCCCTGCCGCAATGTTCCATCGCCGAGAGCAGCGAGCTTTCGGTGTGCAGCGGCTTGGGTTTGGTCTGCCGCTCTACCGCTTTGAGTGCCTTTACCGGGAGCGTCTCGTCCTGTTCCAGATTTGGGAGTGCCATACCCCCGCCGTCGTCCTCTTCCTTTTCGCCGCGCACGGCACGCCATCCGGCGGACTTGACCACCGTGCCTTTGGCCTGCGCTTCGCTGCTGCCCACCGCCGCACGGATTTCCGTCACCTCCTTGATGCAGGGGGCGGAGAAGGCTTCGAGCAGGCGGGCAGCCACCATGTCGTAGATGGCCTGCTCGTCTTTGGATAGTCCGGATGGCAGGTTCTCGGTGATAATCAGCGCATGGTGGTCGGTTACCTTCCCACCGTCCACGCTGCGGCGGTTGAGCGGTGTGCCGGAGAGCGACGCGGCATACTGCCCGAAACGTGGATGTTGCCGCAAGAGGGCGATGCGCGAGGGGATTTCGTCGAACACATCTTCGGACACATACCGGCTGCCGGTGCGCGGATAGCTCAGCACCTTTTTCTCGTACAGGCTTTGCGCGAGGGAGAGCGTGCGGTCGGCGGAGAAGTCCAGCCGGGTGTTGGCTTCCCGCTGGAGGGCGGTCAGGTCATACAGAAGCGGCGGTTCCTCCTTGACCTCCCGCCGGGTGAGTTCCGTGATGTGGAACGTGCCGCACGCTTTCATTTCACCCAACGCATTATCGGCGGCAGTCTTGTTCTCGTAACGGTGTTCCGCTGTGGCATGGAACGCGATGCCGTCTTTTTCGACCGTGATGCGTATCTGCATGTATTTTTTCGGGGTAAACGACCGGTTCTCCAGATAGCGGGAGCAAATCATGGCCAATGTGGGCGTCTGCACCCGTCCGAGCGAGAACACGCCCCGTCCGGCGGCAAGGCTGAGCGCCTGCGAGCCGTTGATGCCGATGAGCCAGTCCGCTTCGCTGCGTGCCTTGGCGGAAAGGTAGAGGTTATCGTAATTGCCGCCCGGCTGCAACCGTTCCATCCCTTCGCGGATGGCCTTGTCGGTCAGGCTGCTTATCCACAGGCGGACAAACGGCTTGGTGCAGCCCAAGTAATGGTAGATATATCTGAATATTAGCTCCCCTTCACGCCCGGCATCGGTCGCCACGATGATGCGGTCGCCACCCTCGAACAGTCCCTTGATGATGTTCAACTGGCGCACCACGCCGGGGTCGTCCTTGTATTCCTTCCCCTCACGCTTCTGTCGGGGGATGAGCGTGAAACCGGCAGGCAGTATGGGCAGGTTCTCCCGCCGGAAACCGGTAAACCCGTAGGCTTCGGGCATGGCCAACTGCACCAGATGCCCGAAAGCCCATGTTACGGCATAACCGTTGCCCTCGATATACCCGTCCCTCCTTTGTCCTGCTCCCACGATTGCCGCGATGCTTTGCGCCACCGACGGCTTTTCTGCAATGATGACATTCTTCATATACATTCTATATTATAGGTAAGTAATCAGAGTGATGCGCCGATGCCCTTCTTCTCCGACTTGCGGACACGGCGGTTCTGGGAAGTTGTCTGCGCGGATTGTTTCGGCTGCTCGTTGGTCTGTCCCTGCGACTGCTTCCTGCTCTTGTCGGGATTCCAGCGGAAGAAGTCGAACTTCATCTTTTCATAGTTGGGACGCACGTAGGCATTGAACGTGCCCCCGTTTCCGTCGGACATGCCTTCGACATACGCGGCCTTGCCTGCTTTCAATGCATTTACCTGTTCATCAGTCAAGTCCACCCCTTTCAGCTTTTTCGGGATGATGATTTCGCGCTGTTCGCTCTGGCTCTGCCCCTGCTCCACCTTGCGGTTCAGTCCCCGGAAGTCGTAGTCGAAACCGCCTTTGCAGACATTGTACTGGAGGCGTGCATCGTAATGCTTCTGATGTCGCTCAGACCACATATTTTCTACCAGTACAGACCTGCCAAAGCTCAAATCGAGCCGTTGGTTTTCAGTCAAAGTAACCCCGTTAATTTCTGAGGGTATTTTTATTTCACTGACAGGAATGTGGTGCAAGCGGTTCGTCTTGGGATTAAGGGAAAGCAGGCAAGTTTCTTCCTTTCCTCCGGCAATAGTCAAGTCTATGGTACTGCCCGCATTATGTGTTTTCAGCAAATTCTCTTTCAATCTATCCGGAATCTCATTGCCAAAATAATAGTCAAGTTCGGGGCGTTGCTTGCAGCACTCAATGTTGAGCACGGGCTTTCCGTCGGGCGATTCCACCAGCCGGATGCAGGCAGGCGTTTCAATTTTAATGCCCTCGAAATTGGTTTTAAGATTCAGCACGGCGGATTCATGCCCGTTGAGCAAACGTGCCGTACCGATTTCGCCCAACGATTCGGGAGTGATGCCCATACGTGCGAGCTGCTGCCAGTCCACCTGTTCCATGCCCCACTTCGTGGATTGCTGCGGGGCGGATTCATCGGTGGCGGAAGCCTGCTTCAGTTCCTCCGCCTGCTTGGTGGCATACTGTTCCGGCTCCAGCCTGTATTCGCCAAGCATTTCCTTGTTTTCTTCGGGATTGCGGAACAAGGCCGCCAACTCCTTGGCATTGGCCAACAGTTCCGCCGGAAGGTGGTAGAAACGGAAGTCGGACGGGTTGTCAAACTGCCGCTTGAAGTTGGAGAAGAAGGATTCGAGGATGGATTCGCTGCGGTCGATTTTGAGGAAATCACCGTCGGGCTTGGCCTTTGCCAACGGGCGGGTCTTCAGCGAGCCGTCCTGTCCGATGCGCTCCACCACGTGGGGCGTGTTGCCGTCGGAAGCGTTGGTCATTACCAGCACTTCGTCTTTCATGTCCTTGAGGTTGTCCATAAGCAAATGAATTAAATCGTGAAACAATAAGTTGATTGCGGCACGAAAGTAAGCGGGCAGCCTTGCCGGACAATGGGAAATCAGCGGACGGGAGGCAAGTGGCTATGGGGTGGCGTGAAGTGTCCGCCCGCCTCTTCCGCAAATTCCTCCCACCACACGGTTTTCCCCTCCGATTCTTTTCGTATCTTTGAGGCATCAACAACGAATGAGTTGAAATAGCTAAAAATTCTACTCCCCATGATAGATAAAAACATGATGCGCATTATTTTGATTTTGGCAATCTGTTTTCTCGTCGGATGTGCCTCTAACGAGAATGTTGTCTCAGTAAGACAGGTTAAAAGCGATGAACCCATTGTACTGAGAATGAGAAAGGACAGGACTTTCATTCATAGTCTGCTATATCCGGTAGCTTTTGAATTTAAGAAAAATGATAGTAGGGACATTTATTATGCGGAAAATTCTTATTGGGCCAAAAATAAAGACATGTCCCCTGGTACAGCCGGATGTTTTTTATGGGAAGAAAACGATGATGAGCATCTGTCTTATGCGTATAAGAGGTTTAACGGGACGATAAAATATATTATTGATAAAAACGATACGATAAAAGAACGATTGTCTGTCTATTACAAGAAAATGATGGATGAGGAAAAGGATACCATTCATGTTCCTTTAAAAGAATTCAACAGCAACTTTGGATATATTATTGACAATTTCTTTGAAGGCGATTCCATCTATTTGCATTTCCATGACCACAAAAGATGGCATAACATTCCTTTAAGAGTTTCTTTCGATTAGCTGTCAGAATATAAAAATATGTAAAAGCAAATTTCATCGGTAACATACTTGCCGGAACCCCCGATTTTCTCTATCTTCGCTGAGCAAAGAAACATAAACCTACGCATCATCATGATAACAAACCGGGAAGAAATAATTGACAGGGCATTTGGCGTATTTGTCAGGATGAACTATGAGAAGGCAAGCATCATCACGCTTGCCAGAGCCTGCGGACTGACCAAGACGGGCATCGTCTATTATTTCCCGCACAAGCTGGATTTGTTCGTTGCCGTGGCGGACAAGTATGTGCTGCAAATACACAAACCGGGAAACAAGTTTCCTTCCCCCGCCGATACGTTGGCGGAATTTATCGGGCAATACGTGGCGGGGGTAGCCGCTTCCATGAAAAGGATTCTCGAACTGATTGGCGATAACCACAGCCCGCATGATTGCAGCCTTAATTCCTATTACTTCCATTTTCTCTCGCAAGTGCGCATGTACTATCCGGACATCAAGCAAAAAATCGAGCGGATTTTCCAACTGGACTATGAACTTTGGGAGAAAGTCATACAGAAAGCGAAGGAAAGCGGAGAAATCAGGAGCGACACGGACGTGAAGAAAGCGGCAGCCCTGTTCCGGCAGATGTTTCTCGGACTGTCCTACGAACAGGCGTTCCTGAACGGTCTGGACGTGGACGAACTGGAGAAAAACTTCCGCTATATCTATTCCCTGCTTAAAGCCTGACGCCGTTTAGTCTTTTTAACTTCCATATTTTGAACGATTGTTCAAAATATACCGTTTTTTCACTACCTTTGAAGCCATGAAGCAAAATTCGACGACATGGACAAGGCTCAGAGGCAAAGAGGGAGCATCATCCTGCACAAGGAAAAAAAGGATGGTGTGGATTATGTCCGGATAGAGTATGCAGGAAACGGGGCAATCCCCCTGCTGCTTGCCCAGGATACAGGCGTGGAAATGACCGGCAAGGATTCCGCTTGCATGGCGGCTGCTGTTTTCAAGCTGTCGGATTTCTACGACCGCTATTCTCCCCATGCCTATATTGATTACAGCCGGGTATATGTGCGGCATCCCAGACCCAAGAGGGAATACACGCTGCCGGAAGGCTATCTGGAACTGCTGGAACAGAAACGCTACAGCCCATCCACCATAAAGACCTACCGGGCTTATTTCAGCGACTTCGTGGAGTACCACAAAGGGCGCAACATCGACCGCCTGAAAGTGGCGGACATCAACAGGTACATTCTTTATCTTGTAAACGAAAAGAAAATTTCTGTTTCACAGCAGAATATGCGCATCAACGCCATCAAGTTCTACTACGAGCAGGTGAAAGGCGGGAAACGGCAGTATTACGGCGGCATCACACGAGCCAAAGAATACAAGACCGTCCCGGAAGTATTGAGCAAGAACGAGATAAAACGCATCCTCGACCAACTGTCTAACATCAAGCATCACTGCATGATTTCCTTGGTTTATTCAGCCGGATTGCGGCGTAGTGAATTGCTGAACCTCACACCAAAAGACATCAACAGCGAAATGATGTCCGTGCGTATCATGGGCAAGGGCAAGAAATGCCGCTACTCGCTGCTTTCGCCCAAGCTGCTGGAAGAGCTGCGGCGGTACTTCCGTGAATACCGACCGAAGAAATGGCTGTTTGAGGGCGAAACGCCCGGACAACCGTACTCGGCAAGCGCATTGGTGAAAGTGCTGAAAGAAGCCGCCAGGCGTGCGGGCATCAAGCACCGAGTGCATGTACACATGCTCCGCCACTCGTTTGCCACCCACCTTTTGGAACAAGGGACAGACTTGCACACGATACAGGAACTGTTGGGACACAACGACATAAAGACTACAGCCATATATCTTCATACATCGAATGCACACAAAGCTAAAATCCCAAATCCGCTTGATTCGCTGGATGATTCGTAGGGTGCGGCTATTAGAGATCAGGAAACACACCTGCCGGGTGTCGGTTATCGAAATATCCTATACCTACAGGTGTATTTATAAACAAATTATGAACAGTAGCAATATATGATACATAGAATATTAGGATATTTATGGTATAAGACGGA
>ERZ779924.340-NODE-340-length-24563-cov-4.47042_pt1 | contig 24563 bp, 36 predicted proteins | sample MGYA00511955_ERZ779924 | MGnify/ENA primary metagenome ERZ779924 (study PRJEB29588, sample SAMEA1969417) | human gut metagenome | biome: human gut; feature: human-associated habitat; material: faeces | place: Denmark | collected 2008/2010 ... | reverse complement strand
GGTCGACTTCACGAAGCCGTACTATGAATCTGGGCTTTCCATCATGGCCCGCAAGGACGATGCTTCCATCAAGGGCGTGAAGGATCTGGAGAACAAGGTGCTCTGCGCTGAAATCGGTTCCTCAGGCTCCGTCTTCATGTCCAAGATCAAGGGCGCCAAAATCCGCACCTTCAATTCGGCGGGTGAGGCCTTCCTCGAGCTCAACAACAAGGGGTGCGAGGCCATCGTCAACGACAAGCCCGTCAACGAGTACTTCCTGACTCAGAAGGCCTCCGCCAACTTCAACCTGCGCGAAGTGCCCGGTGTCCTGAAGGCGGAAAACTACGGCTTTGCCATCCGCAAGGGCGACGACAAGCTGCGCGCCCGTCTTGACAAGGCCCTCGACGAAATCCGCGCCGATGGCACCTACGACAAGATCTACGCCAAGTGGTTCGGCGGCAACAAGTGAGAGCCACTCACACGCTCTGAGTAGAGGAATCCTTCCGTAGTTCAGTCGCTGTGGAAGGTTTCGAGAATAGACGAGGAAAAACAAAAGGCTCCCGGAAGTCGGGAGCCTTTTTCAGTCCTTCAGGGAAAAAATAGTCTTTGCGAGGTTGGCTGCCAAAGAGTCAAGACGGCGAAGAGCGCGAGAGGGAAGGCAGATGTTCAGGCGCTCAGTCTTGTCAGACAGCTTGGACATGTCGATGTCGACAAGCATCCATGCGCAGTCCTGATGATCTTTGTTCTGCAGATGGTTTTCGATGTCGCTTGGCAACGGAATGGCTCTGCCGTCGTCAAGCTCGCCCTCCATCCAGCCGGATGCGGCGTCTCGAACCATGGCTTCTTCAAGGGCAGAAATTGCCGAGCTAACGCTCGGCCCGCTATCCATCCCCACCCAACGCTTCGCATTGGATGGGGAATTCCGCGGAAGTTGTTAAACTTTAAGCCGATAGCCAACACCCGTTTCCGTCATGAAGTATAGAGGTTCGGTCGGGTTACTCTCGAGCTTCTGACGCAGTCGTGCCATGTATAAACGAAGGTAGTGCGGACGTTCTACATACGCAGCCCCCCAGACATCGGCGAGGAGCTGTCGGTGCGTGAGTACGCGTCCTCTACCGGCAATGAGTACGCAGAGCAGTCTAAATTCGAGCTTGGTGAGATGAACTTCATCCTTGCCCTTGAGCACAACGCCGCGTGCCTGGTCAACAGTTACGTCACCGAATGTAAATACGGCATTGCGGCAACCATCGCCAGCCGCGCGCCGCAAGTGTGCGCGCACCCGGGCGAGCAATTCCATCATGCTGAAGGGTTTGGAGATGTAGTCATCAGCGCCAAGGTCAAGCGCTTCGACTTTGGCGTCGTCGCCCGAGCGCGCCGAGAGAATGATGATCGGTACGCTACTGTAGGAGCGGAGCGTACGAATGAGATCAGTGCCGTCTCCGTCTGGTAATCCAAGGTCAAGAATCAGAAGCTCGGGAGAGCGTGTTGCCGCTTCGACTCGTCCCTGCACAAGCGAGTTGGCTCGAAAGACTTCGTATCCGGCGTCTTCCAGACTCGATTTGATAACTCGGGCAATGTAATCTTCGTCTTCAACAAACAAAATTCGGGGCTTGGGCATCACGGACTCCGATGGTTTTACAGCAGGGAGGAGGCATCAAGTTTGGCAAGAATGGCGTCCTCGTCTTCCATATCCGGCGGCTCCACCAAAGGAAGCATCAGCAAAAAACTGGCTCCGCCCATGGGCGAAGGAAGTGCCAGAAGATCGGCGTTGTGAGCACGCGCGATCGAGCGACAGATGGCAAGTCCAAGTCCCACGCCGGCTATCTTGCTTTCTTTTTGCCCTCTGCGGAACGGATCAAAAAGTTTTTGCGGATCACCTGCCGGAAGTCCGGGACCATTATCGTGCACGGCCAACATGATGGTTGAAGCACGCCTTGCGACTTCCACGAGGATTCGACTGCCGAACGGACAGTATTTGACGGCATTGTCAATGAGATTGTAAAGAAGTCGTTCCAAAAGCACTTGATCCCCATAGAGCAAGGGAATATCGGTTTGAAGTCGAATGTCGAGATGGAAGTCCCGAAGTCGTTCTTTGAGAAGACCGATGCTTCCGGCTACTAGTTCATCCGCAGGGAAAAAAGTCATATTGGGTTTGAAGCTCCCGCTCTGAAGCTTAGCCATGTCGAGCATGTTATTCACCATGCGGGACATGCCTTCCGATGACTTGATGAGCTGAATGGTCTCGTCAAACGCACGGTCCGTATCCTTGTTCTTCAAATGTTCGAGGACGCTTTCGGCGCCAAGCGCGAGCGTTGTAAGCGGCGTTTTCAAATCGTGTGAGAGCGAACGGACAAGGGTATGCCGCAGGCGTTCGTTTTCGAGATTTGTCAGGGATTTTCTCGCTTCGTCCTGATTGAAGAGACGTTCGAGGGCTTGTCCCAGCAATGTGAGAAGTGCCTCAATCAGACGTCTGGAAAGAGCATCCGTCCACTGATCTGGGCTGTTAAGGCGGCAGACAGCGACAGCAATGACGTCTCCGGTGGATCCCACCAGCGGAATATAAAGGTATTCAGCCTCGCTCAACGTTGTGGTGGCACATCCTGTCGGGCGATGGTGATCGACGGCCAACTGCATGAGGGCGGGATCGGCATTCGCCAAGGCATGGTTCATGCGAATGAACCCATTGGTCGAGTCAGGCTCCCAAATTTCAAGCGCAATATCCAGCCGCGTCGTCATGACTTCATGAGCCTCTCGATAGAGCGACTCGCGATCCATGAAGCCGGCAAAGGAACGGGCGGTTTCGTAAAGCAGGCTCATTTGAGCCTCGCGTTCACGTGATTCTCGGGCGATCGTCTCACTTTTAGCGACAAGTCGGGCGGACACGATGCCGACAGTGAGCATGACAAAGAAGGTAAAGAGGTACTGTAGATCAGAAACAGCAAACGATCCCAAAGGCGCGACCGCCACCAGGTCAAAGCAGACGATCGACAGAACGACTGCGAATGCGGCGGGACGCATGCCGTAACGGATGGCGACCAAGAAAGAAACGAGCAGATAACACATCGCAAAGTTGGTCGGCTGAATCCATGGCATCAACCACGAAAAGAGGCCGGCCAAGAGTACGTTGGAAACGGCGGAAACAACATAGCCGGAGTAATTGACGTCGTCTGCATCCGTTCGAAAAGCGCTTGTGAGTGAATCCCAAATAGATGGCTTCTCGGTGTTGCTCGAGAGAATAACAAACGTGATTTTGGGGGCGACATGTCTCAACAAATGACGACGCCGCATGGTGGCGAGCAGTCCCATGTCAGCAATTGCGATCATGGAGAGATTGTGCTCCCGCACATAAGCGGACACTTCGGCTGCAAAGCTGCCGCTCGTCATGGCCGTCACGGCACCCAGACTTTCCGCAAAGGCGAGCGTTTCGGCAACTCTGCACCGGTGTTCACGGGATTCTCCCGGCTTGCCGAGCCAAAGGACATGCCAATCGCCAGAGAAATTCCGAGCCAGTCGGCTTGCTTCTCGAATCACCTCCTGTACGTCTGGACGCTCGACGACCAGCACGAACCCCGTAACAGCATCGCGAACCGCAGGATCCGCAGAGAGAGTACGGTGCTCTCTGACTTCGCTCTCCAGCCTTTCAGCCATCAGGCGAAGGGATAGTTCACGAAGGGCTATGAGATTGGATTTTCTGAAGAAGTGATTTTTGGCGCGTTCGATGAAGCCCGGAAGATAAATTTTCCCCGCCTCAAGGCGACGCAGCAAATCGTCCGGTGGAAGATCGACAAGGCGCACCTCATCGGCTTCGTCGAAGAAGCGGTCCGGGATGGTTTCCTTTACCGCTACTCCCGTCATGGCTCCAACCATGTCGTTGAGACTTTCGAGATGCTGGATGTTCATCGCACTATAGACATCGATCCCGACATCGAGAATGTCTTCAATGTCCTGCCAACGTTTCGGATGACGAGATCCGGGCGGATTGCTGTGAGGAAGCTCGTCGATCACGACAAGCGCAGGCCTGCGGCGGATGACGGCATCAATATCGAACGCTTCCGCAAGAAATGTCCCACGGCGAACATTGGCGCGTGCAAGGACGTCGAGACCGTTCAAAAGCGCCTCGGTATCTCGACGGCCGTGTGTATCTACCCAGCCGATGAGAACATCAAGTCCTTCGCGGCGTTTTTCATGCGCCTCGGTCAGCATGGCATACGTTTTACCAACACCGGGAGCCGCCCCGAGAAAGAGTTTCAGGCGGCCCCTGATGCGTTGTTGTCCGACCTTGAGAAGGCTGTCTGGGTCGGGGCGTCGGTCTTCGTCAGAGTGCATGGAGGATAGGTTAAGAGGCCTTGCGCAAGAGGGATTGTACGCCGATGTTGAGGTTAAGAACATTGACGTAGTGGTGTCGTCCGAAAAGCCCGGATTCGTCATGCTCCTCAATAAGTGCCGTAAGGGCGGCGTCGGAGAGCCCCGTCCGCCGCGCCACAACGGGCACCTGATAGAGAGCGGCCGCGCGGCTGATGTGCGGGTCAAGGCCGGACCCCGATGTCGTCACAAGGTCCCCCGGGACAGGCGTTGTATCACCTCGAAGAGTCTGCCATGCTTTGACGCGGGATTGCACGTCGTTGATGAGCTTCGGATTCGTCGGACCCAGATTGGACGCACCGCTCGAAGCTCCGTCGTAGGCAACGGCCGAGGGACGGGTTTGGAAAAAGGGCGTCTTTGTCCAATCCTGTCCGATCAAGCTGGATCCGACAACACGTCCGTCATGGAACACGAGGGACCCGGAGGCTTGATCGCGCATCATCGTTTGGGCAATACCGGTCGTAAGTGCCGGATAAAGGAGGCCAGTGACCGCGGTCAAGAAGACGAAGGCGACGGATGTCTCGAGGAGACTTTTGCGAAGACCGACAGATGCGGTCGTGTAAGAGGTGGACATATTCACTATTTCTTAAAAAACGTTGATCACCATGTCAATCAGCTTGATCCCAGCAAAGGGAATAATGACGCCGCCGAGGCCGTATACCAGCAGATTGTGCTTAAGAAGACGAGCGGCTGACCAAGCCTTGTAGTGCACTCCTTTAAGGGCAATTGGAATCAGGGCAACGATAATGAGGGCATTGAAGATGACCGCCGAGAGCATGGCCGATTCCGGCGTTTCAAGCCCCGTGACATTGAGAACCGAAAGAGAGGGATAGGTTGACGAAAAAGCGGCGGGAATGATGGCGAAGTATTTGGCAACATCATTGGCAAGCGAAAAGGTTGTGAGTGCCCCACGCGTCATGAGCATCTGCTTTCCAATGCGGACGATGTCGATGAGCTTTGTGGGACTCGAATCGAGATCGACCATGTTCGCAGCATCCTTGGCGGCCTGCGTGCCGCTGTTCATGGCAACGGCTACGTCGGCCTGAGCCAAGGCGGGAGCATCATTGGTGCCGTCACCCGTCATGGCAACGAGATGGCCGTTTGCCTGTTGATCGCGAATGAATCGCAGCTTGCTTTCCGGTGTGGCTTCGGCAACGAAGTCGTCGACACCGGCCTCGGCAGCAATGGCTGCGGCAGTAAGCGGATTGTCGCCGGTGACCATGATGGTTTTAATGCCCATTTCACGCAGTTCGGCAAAGCGTTGTGCAATACCCGGTTTGACGATGTCCTTGAGTTCTATCACGCCGAGAGGGCTTCCATTTTCTGCAACCATGAGCGCGGTGGCGCCACGGCTCGATACGGCATCGGCCTGACGCTTCAGTTGTGGCACAACAGCGTGCCCCGTATCCTTGGCCCAACGGACAACGGCATCCGTTGCCCCTTTTCGGATCTGACGCGATCCAAGGTTGACGCCCGACATACGGCTCTGGGCTGTAAACGGTATGAAGGTGGCGTCTTCAGCTGCACCCAGAGACGAAAGTGAAGGTTCTTCCTTCAATGCGAGTTCGACAATGGATTTTCCTTCAGGCGTGTCGTCGGCAAGGCTTGAAAGGAGCGCAGCTTCACGAAGAGCTTCAACCGTGATGCCTGGCGCCGGATGGAAAGCGCTTGCGCGTCGATTGCCGAATGTGATCGTACCAGTCTTGTCGAGAAGAAGGACGTCAACGTCACCAGCCGCCTCAACAGCACGGCCCGAACGCGCAATGACGTTGGCGCTCATGAGACGACTCATGCCCGCAATTCCGATCGCGGATAACAATCCCCCGATCGTAGTGGGGATGAGGCAGACGAGCAGTGCAATCAGCATGGCGGGCGTCACGACTTCTCCGGTACCGTTCGCGTTGACGCTGTAAACGGAAGCCGGAAGCATGACGGCCACGACAATAAGAAACAGAACGGAGAGCGCGAGGAGCAGAATGGTGAGTGCCACTTCGTTGGGCGTACGCTTGCGTGCTGCACCTTCGACCATGGCGATCATGCGGTCAATAAAGCTGTCGCCTGGATCACTTTCGACTCGAACAACGATCCAATCCGACAACACGGTCGTCCCACCGGTAACCGAGGAAAAGTCCCCGCCCGACTCGCGAACGACAGGAGCGGACTCGCCGGTAATGGCCGATTCATTGACACTCGCGATGCCACGCACCACTTCTCCGTCGCAGGGAATGATTTCACCGGCCTTCACAAGAACGATGTCCCCCTTTCGCAGCTGAGTGGCATCCACAATAATGCCTTCAGTAGTGTCATTCCAGAGGTCGGGCTTCGAAGGGATGCGGCATGCTGGCGTGGCCGTTTTAAGCCCCCTCAGTGCGTTTGCCTGAGCCTTCGCCCGGCCTTCAGCCAGACTTTCTGCAAAATTGGCAAAAAGCACCGTAAACCATAGCCACACCGTGAGCCAACCCAGAAAAGAGGTTTGTCTCGCGGCGGTTCCATGGAGAAGATCAGAGATGAAAAGGGCGCCGGTGAAAATACTCCCCAGATATACGATGAGCATCACCGGATTTTTGGCTTGCGCTTTCGGAGAGAGCTTCTTCAGGCTCTCCTTCGCGGCTTCCCGGATCAGGTTTCCGGAAAGGAGCGGTTCGTTTTTCTTTAATGTCATGATTAAATTCTTGTTTGGCGTTAGAGAAGGGACAGCATTTCAGCTACGGGTCCCAATGCCAGAACTGGCAGGTAAGTAAGCGCACCGACAAGAAGCACAACGCCGATGAGGAGGCCTGCAAACAGATGGCTGGCCGTGTCCAATGTGCCCTTGCCGGACGGGACATGACGCTCCCGGGCGAGTGTGCCGGCTAGCGCAAGCGTAAGGACGATCACTATGAAGCGTCCGAGCCACATCGCAATCGCAAGCCCGATGTTGTAGAAGGCGGTGTTCGCATTCAAACCCGCGAATGCCGAGCCGTTGTTGTTGGCAGCGGATGTCCATGCGTAGAGAATTTCGGAAAGGCCGTGAGCACCGGGGTTGTTGAGGCTTTCTAGAGCCCCCGGCAACATGAGATTGATGCCGGTACCGGCGAGAACGATGAAGGGAACGGTCAACATCGTCAGCGCAGCCAGCTTCATTTCCTTCGGCGTTATCTTTTTACCGAGATATTCCGGCGTGCGTCCCACCATCAGGCTGGCGATGAAGACCGCGATGACAGCCATGACGATCATGCCGTAAAAGCCCGCACCGACACCGCCGAAAACGACTTCACCCAACTGCATGAGTACCATCGTCACCATGCCTGAAAGCGGCATGAGGCTGTCATGCATCACCGCGACCGCACCGCAGGATGCAGACGTCGTCACGGTGGAAAAGAGTGACAGGGCACCTAGATCAAACCGCGCATCCTTCCCTTCCCAACTCAAGCCTTCCGCGCCGATGGCCTGCAAAAGCGGATTCCCTGTTGATTCGGTATAGACGAAAGCGGTAAAGGCGAGCACAAACAAGGCGCCCATTACTTGCCAAAGCATCCAACCCTCACGTTGATGACCGACCATGCGGCCAAAGGCATAAGTGAGACCGGTCGGAATGGCGAAAATGGCAAGCGCTTCTAAAAAGTTAGTTAGGGGGGTCGGATTTTCAAAGGGATGAGCGGAGTTGACGTTGAAGAACCCGCCGCCGTTCGTCCCAAGGAGCTTGACGGCTTCCTGAGAGGCAACCGGTCCCATGGCAATCGACTGGCTATCACCCGCAAGTGTAGTCACCGTCAAGTAGTCTGACATGTTCTGAATGACGCCTTGACTCACGAGAAAAAGAGCGTACGTCAGGCACATCGGCAGAAGCACCCAGAGCGTGATTCGAATCACGTCATGGGCAAAGCAGCCGATCGTTGAGGACTCATGTCGCGAAAAGCCGCGCATGAGCGCGAAGGCAACAGCAATGCCGGTGGCGGCGGACAGGAAATTTTGTACCCCCATGCCCAACATTTGAGTCAAGTAGCTCATCGTCATTTCGCCGCCGTAGCTTTGCCAATTTGTGTTCGTGACAAAACTCACGGCAGTGTTGAATGCCTGATCGGGGGCGACTCCTTCGAAGCCCTGCGGATTAAGCGGCAACCAACCTTGAATACGCTGCAGGACATATAGAAAAATGAGTCCCAGTGTATTGAAGGTAAGAAGCGAAACGGCATAACGTTGCCACGATTCCTCACGTCCACTGGGTGCGAGAACGGAAATAAGGCGTCTGTCGATTGCATCGACAACAGCGGGAGCGCGGCCTTGAGCAATCGGCGTCAACCATAGCCCGATGGGCTTGGTGATGATGAGCAGCACGATGGCGAAGACGGCAAGGGTATAAAAAGTATTGGATGTCATGATGGGTCAGTCACGCGCGTAGGAGTTCGACAATGAGCCAGACAACCAACGCAAGGGATGTGCCGACAAACAAATAGTCAATGGGAGACATGAGGCGGTTCTCATTGATGATTAAAGAAACTGCTCAACAGTCGGACGAGGAGATAGGGCACTGAGGCCAGTGCGATGGCGAACGCGATCATAAACAGGTCATCTGTCATGGGACTCTCTCTATTGATGAGTGAATATGGACGACGGGCACAAGTTTCCAGTCGCCACAACTTTCAGGATATCTGCAAGATCGTTTACGCCGTGTATAGATGTGGGGGGGAGCGTATATAAAAGTTGAAAAAATCATCCGCGACTCCCTCTCTGCTAGAGAAAGATCAGTACGCCCCCTAAACACCAACTTTCACAACAATTTGTCGGAGCTCATTCCTGTCGAGCGGCCGACGGGCCGCTTGTGACGCCCGGCGGGAGCCGGACGCGACAATTCGATCAACACCGGAAAAATCCAGTAGAACACAGGAAAAGGAACCTTCGGTATGAACATGAAGAAGCTCGTCGCAGCAGCAGCGCTCGCTCTTATGGTTGTCGGCACTCAGGCCGGAGCCGAAACACTGCGCGTCGGCAGTGAAACCGTTTATCCTCCTTTCGAATTCCTCGACTCCAACTCAGGCAAGTACGTCGGCTTCGACATCGATCTGATCGACGAGGTGGCCAAGCGCGCCGGGTTCGAACCCCAGATTCTCTCCATGGGGCTTGACGGCCTCATTCCCGCCCTGATGTCGGGATCCATCGACGTGGCGGTCTCCGCCCTCACGATTACGCCGGAGCGTGCCGCCAAGGTCGACTTCACGAAGCCGTACTATGAATCTGGGCTTTCCATCATGGCCCGCAAGTACGATGCTTCCATCAAGGGCGTGAAGGGTCTGGAGAACAAGGTGCTCTGCGCTGAAATCGGCTCCTCAGGCTCCGTCTTCATGTCCAAGATCAAGGGCGCCAAAATACGCACCTTCAATTCGGCGGGTGAAGCCTTCCTTCAAGGGCCGCGAGGCCATCGTCAACGACAAGCCCGTCAACGAGTACTTCCTGACTCAGAAGGCCTCCGCCAACTTCAACCTGCGCGAAGTGCCCGGTGTCCTGAAGGCGGAAAACTACGGCTTTGCCATCCGCAAGGGCGACGACAAGCTGCGCGCCCGTCTTGACAAGGTCCTCGACGAAATCCGCGCCGACGGTACCTACGACAAGATCTACGCCAAGTGGTTCGGCGGCAACAAGTGAGCTTCTGAGTGAAAGCAAAGCGCCCGCTGATGGTTTCATCAGGCGGGCGCTTGGATTATTGGTGACGCTGTTCCGGAAGGTTACAGGTCAACTGCTCAGGCCTTGGGACTGGCTGCTGCGGAAAGACCGGCCTGACGGCCGTTCACGAGGCAATCCATCATGGCGCAAGCTCCGATTCGAACCGCACCATGAATGCCGCCCACGCATTCACCGGCTGCAAAAAGACCGGGGATCGGCTTATCCGTTTCAACGTCGAGAACGGCTGTCTCAACGTTGACGGCGACGCCGCCCATGCAGTGATGAACCTTCGGGCTCATTTCTGATACGTAGAACGGGGCTCGGCCAAGTGCTTTGGCGCGCTTGTCGAAGCGTCGGCCGAAGTCTGCGTCGCGTCCAGCGGAGAGCAGTTCGTTATAGCGGGCAATGGTGGAGTCAAGAGATTTGCGGTCGATGCCGTAAGCCTCGGCAAGTTCGGCGAGCGAGGCAAACTGACGCAAGGCCCCGGATTTTAGGATCTTTTGAGTCAGGCCGGGACGGACGACTTCCATTTCGTCAACGCCGTTTTGATCGGAAATGGCAAGAGCCTTGCCTCCGCGGTTGATGACGCCGAGTATGGCGTCAGTGCATACCTTGCGGTCTCCGAACTCATCGACAAAGCGACTCCCTGTCTTGGAGTCAACCCAGACGCCGTAGAGGCTGCCTGCGATAGTGGCAAAATGGCTCGCAAGCCCCATGCCTTTTTCGACAGGCGAGCAGGAGGGCAGGCACTGGATCCAGTCAGCCTGAATGACATTCGCACCAATACGACTGGCTTGACGCAGTCCCTCTGCAGTGGCTCCCGGCTGGTTGGTTGTGAGGAACGCTTCTCCGAGCTTGGGATCGAGACGCTTTCTGTAGTTGACGTCCGCACTGAAGCCGCCGAAGGCGAGCACAACGCCGCGAGTGACGCCGATAGTTTTAACCGTGCCAGACTCGGGCTTGTTGAACGTCCACCCTTCGCGCACTTGCACGCCAGTCACGCGTCCATCCTCTTCTCGGAAGATCTTCTCCAGCAAAGTGCGGGTGCAAAGCGGAACGCCCATCGCTTTGAGCTTGGAGGAACATGGAACGAGAATGCCCTGACCGGTTCCCTGTTTTGTCACCATGCATCGGGCTGCGGAGTGTCCTCCCTTGCCTGTCAAGTGCGTGTTCCACTCAACTCCCATGGACGTGCGGGTCCACTCAAAAGTTTCCGAGGCTTTTTCGCAGACAAAGCGAATTAGCTCAGGATTGCCAAGTCCCTGACCGATTCGAGTCATGTCGGCAATCAGCTTTTCGGGGGAATCCTCGATGCCCTGGGCTTTCTGAACGCTTGATCCAGGTACGGCCATCATGCCGCCGGAGAGAGACGAGTTTCCGCCGAGGAAGGCCATTTTCTCAATAACCTTGACCTTGACGCCTTTTTCGGCAGCTGCAAGCGCAGCTGCCATGCCGGCGAATCCTGAGCCGACAATGAGCACGTCAGTCATTTCGTCATAGTGGCGTGCAGGCGTTGTTGCGTGGGCGGCTGCAGGTACGAGCAGTGCGGAAGCTGCTCCGCCGAGAACTGCGCGGCGGGAAACGGTGAATTGGGTCATGAGCATGCTCCTTTCAAGATCCTCATCGAGAGAGTAAGGTCGTGGCGGACGGTCAGTCTGGTTGGCCTCCCGATGAAAGCGGACGAATGATCTGAACAAGTCTACTCTTGAGATGCGCTCTCTCAGACGATAAATCAGAAGCCAAAACATGACTTGGAGCAAGTGTCGGGAGAATTAGGCGGTTGCCCGAAAGAGGGGGCTCTGAGAAAAAAAGAAAACCCTGAAAAACAAGAGTTTTTCAGGGTTTGACTTTATGTCAAAGCGAGAAGGTTATTCCCACTCAATTATTGCTTAGGCTGAAATCGCCTGCGAGAGTAAGGCCGGGCTCACATAATGAACGGGATCGCCGTTACTTCCACCGTTACGAAAAATCATTGAGCTTGGTCAATGTTTTTCCTGAGGTTTTGCCATTCTGCCACTTCTTCGGCGTCCCAACCGAAGCGACGGGGGCCGAGCCGGATACGCTTCGGAAATTGGCCTCGCTGCTCGAGCGTGTAGATCCAACGAAGTGAGAAGCCAGTGTAGGCGTGGATATCTTTCGAGAATACCAGCTTTACGGGGAGTTTGGGGATGTCCATATTGGTCATGTCGGTTCTCCATCTTGTGAAGCGCCTCGAGCGCCCGCCTGCCGGATCTTGTCGGCGTGGATCATTCCGTCCTCTCCGACGCCGCAGGAGCGGCCGGCTTGTTGTCGTTCGGGGTGTCGTAGTGGAGGTGGAAACCTAGTCCGAGGACCAGCGCGACGGCGATCAGAAAAACCTTCCATCCTTCACCGATGCCTGTGGCTTCGATGAGCATCCAGACGATCGCGCATGTCCCAGCGATACGCGTGACGATAAGGACGCCCATCATGAAAAGCTCCAGCGCATTGACGAATTGCGCGTTCATTCAACCGTTCCTTCCAGGCTCAACTTCTTTCTGAGCTTCCGGGGCCGGCCCCGTGTACGAGACCTTGTAGTTTGTCAAGTCGAGCCTCACGCCGAAGCGCGCGTCTCGCCAGTCTTTGCCGTTCCACTTTGCCGCGATAGAGAAGCAAACGTTACTGAAATGACGGTCACTGACCGTCAGGGTGTAAAGTCCCGTCGAGGCGGGCGCCGTGTCGGGCCACATCATGAGGGGCTGTGTGTTCTTGATGGTCATGCGTACCACCTCCTGAAAATTACTGTGAGGCCAGGATCAACCGGAACGTCGATCCCGAAAAAATTGAATTCAGAGCCATCCCACACTCCGCACCCTCGCCAGAGCGTCGGGCCAAAGTCGTCAGGCTCACCTGCCGCTCGGACTTCTAGTTGCAGTAGCGTGCACGTCGGTGGGACTTCGTAAGGGTGGAAGTGCCAGCGTGCGGATTCAGGCTTGCGGCGAGACTCGCGCGCCATCATGCGCCTGATCAAATCTGGTGGATCAGCGAGCATCATCAGCCTCTGGCGTCTTGAAGAGAAGTACGCGTACAACCTTGGGGTAGAGTTGCTCGATCTTGCAGATGTAGCCAGGGAACACTGGTTGGCTCTTCGAGGCGTCCTTGATGTGGGCGAGGCCGTGGAACGCTCGGTTGATGCAACCTCGCACAGAGTTGACGTTCATGTCCTCGCAGTCGAAGTCAAAGACGAGCGGGAAGGGCTGCATGGCGCCGAGGCGCTGAAGAACGCGAGGCCAGACGAATCGGTCGCGGCGTGCCCTTTTCACGTAGGCAGGACGGCCTTCAAACAGATCCGTCTGGACCGATCCGTCTCGCAGGCCCTTGATGGCGGATTGACTGGCCGTGTCGAGCTCCGACTCAGGGATTTCAATCGAGATCTTGACGCCGCTCGGCATGGTTGCGACAAGCGGCATGATCCTGCCTTTGTCGTCGATGTCGACGCCCTCGCGCGTGATCGCGGCTGCAAGATCGAGCGAGGCCTGCGTGACCGTGAGCGCGAAGTGCGGACCTACACGGCCGGTCGTTGTGATTCCCATGATTACCTCCTTGGGTTGTAAGAGTTGTCCGCCTCCCACGAAAGGCGGTCGCGGAATTGCTGGTGAAGAGCAAGAAGCTCGTCGATCGCAACTTTGAGAGCTGCCGCCTTCTTGCCTGCGTCGTCGGCTACGACGTAGATCTTGGCGCTGTGTTTGTCAAAGTCAGCCTCCCTGAGCTTGAAGACCTTCGCGTAGAGTCGCGCGACATCTTCGGCCCGCCCCGCAATGCTTTGCGCAGACAGACGAAGGCTGTCAACTCTGTCAGTTGCAGTGACGGGGAGGTTTTTCTTTGAGCTCGGTGGCGTCCAGTCTTGATAGATGCCCATCACACTGCTCCTTGAACCAGATCGAAAACGTAGACAGCGGAGCTTGCGAAGGCGCCGAGGATGCTGCCGAGCAGTGCGGCCAGAACGATCAAGCCTGCGGCTCCGACCAGAAGCTCACAGCATGACCTGAGGATGGATGTGAATAAAGAGTTGTTCCGCATGGGAAGGTCCCTTAGATGTAGGGGATGCACCACGGTTTGTTCTTAGCGATGTGCTCGAGGACGGCGTCAAGCACATCACCCTCCGGCGTCCCGATCGGGACAGAGAAGGTCCCGATCGTGATTAGCGTATGGAGTTCTCGGCCCGTCCTGAGTTCGATGCTCGACAGGCGGTAGCGAACGATGAGATGCGTCGTGAGTTCCTCTAACGGGAAGCTTTCAGAAGACCAACAGAGGCGGTAGCCAACCTGCTTTACTTCTTTGACTTGCTCGCGATAGTAGATCACTTGATCCTCCGGTCGGTCTGGGAGATGATCTCGGCGACGTCCGGGCGCTGCCGGCAAGCGAAGCAGATCAGCTTTTCTTCGAGCTCTTTGTTCGTCGTGCCGTGGGGGACACGCATGATCGTGAGCGGGATGAGTTGGTCGATGTCTTCCTTGGTGTCGGGGTCAAACGAGTGAAGATCGAATTTGACCTCCAGATGCTGGGGCGCGAAGTCCGCGCACCAGAGCAATGCATAGCCGACGCCATCGCGATAACGGAAGCGCCGGCCACTCAGAGAGGGGAAAATCGGCATATAAAGTCCTTAAAGTGAAGGTTCCCTAGCCAAGCACTCTCACGTGTTGCTCTGTGCAGGTGCCCGCAAAAGCGCTTGGATAGACCGCCTCTCTGCGGAGGCGGTTGAGTTCGTCATGCCCACACCCAGTCAAGAATCGTGAGCGTCAAGGCAGCGGTAGCTGGAATGGCCGCGAGGAAGGCGAATCCAAATCGAAGCTCGCGACGGTCTTCTTCCTCGGAGCAGAGCGGTCCGCGGTAGTCCTGGTCCGGGGCGCCGAAGACGAAGCGGGAAAATGCCGGCGGAAGGTGGGCGACCATGCGAAGAAGCGTTGTCATTTGGAGCTCCTTTCAGGGGAGGTGAGAATGGGGGTGTAGACGTCGGGGTCAAACCAGTTTTCACGTAGAGTCACCACGGACGCAGATTCGAGAGGGTTGGCAGCGCCGATGGGGCCATCGCAAAGGCACACCACCAGCGACGGGTCAACCGTCTCTAGCGCCGCCTTCAGTTGACCGACAGTGAGGCGGCCATATTCGACGGCACGCGAGAGGCAGCCTCTGGTTGCGCGCTTATGGTTGAGCACGATGGCCTGCTTGCGAGCGGGTTTGTTGTCGGTGTTGTTCATGATGGATTCCCGAATTGCTGGGCTCTCCTCGCAGTGAGAAGATGGATGGTGAAGCAATTACCCAACCACTCACTGGAGGAGATACTTATGACTTCAAATGACAATGGCAAGAACGCGTTTACCAGCGATGAAGCGACGAAGATCATCTGCACTGCGCTTACGAACGGCTCCCTTGTGCTTCCGCTTAACAAGAAGCTTCAAGACCTTGGCCTTGTGCAGTTCGTCAAGCTTTGCGCCGGCAAAAACGTCATCAACGACGAGGACGACGTTGAAGAGGTGCTTCGGCAGGCGCTCATCCACTGGGAGGGCGAGAAGCTCGCGGCGTTTGCGCGCGCGGATGCTCTTTACCTTCTTGCTCTCCGGAAGGCGTTGACCGAGGGAATCACTGAGAAAGAAGCCCAGAGGATCCTCTTCTCTTGGGGCTAGTCGCCCGTGGAGCTCCTCGAGGGTGTCGAGGAGATCAGGGACCCCCATGCGGTAGCAGTTATTTCGGAACGACTTCACGAAGGCTGCGCATTGACTTTTCCAAATGTCGATCGCGGCCTCTTTGCTTATGCGCTTGATTTGGTCGGTCATGCCGCCCTCCTTTCTGACACGGACTGCTTCGCACCCGGTTCAAGGATCGGATCTAGGTTCTCGTCTGCGGCAATTGCACATACAAGTGCGGTGCGGGCGACAGTGTCAGCGAGAAAACCGATCGAGAAGTACGTCTCGTCGCAGTAAATGCGTTCTGAGAGTGTCCAGGTCAGCAGGTCCTGCATGGCTGTCTTCTTGATGTCGAGGACGAGGCGGGAGTATTTGTCTCGGATGTCATCGCTAGGAAATGCGGGGGCGCCTGCGAGCTCTGCCGCCATTCTGGTCCGCACGAGCTTGTAGTACTCGTGCTTGCGGGCTAAGGCGATGTAGGGGCGCATGAAGGCGCTCGTCAGGGCAAGTTGGTCAGTGGTGTCGGTCATGGTTCATTCCTCAAGTTCGATGTCATCTGCGATGTCGTTGAGCCAGACAGCGGTGTTCTTGATCTTGTTGGCTTCGTCGAGAAGGTTGAGGACGTCTCCGCGAACACAGAGGCTGTAGGCGTGGCGCAGCAGTCGGCGGACGATAAACAGACGGCGACATTCATCGGTATCAAGCTCTGCGGCCGGGAGGTCGGAGAAGTGCTTTTCAAGCTTCTTGCGGATGGCTTGGACGTCGAGCGCCGTGGTGGAGAGAGTTTCAGTGTTTGTCATGAGAAAACTTTCCGCGTGAATGTGTAGAAGCAGATAGATCTGATGGATCCTTTGCGAGTAAATATATCAGCGATAGTTGAGCGAATCAATGTCTCCGACAGATTTCGCGACCTAATTTCGTATATCGTTGATATATGTCAAAGCCCAAAAAAAAGCCCCGCAGGGCGAGGCTTGAGTGTAAGTTGCGGAGAGTCAGCGCCTGCGGTAGCGGCGCCGATGTTCGATAAGGACGCCTATGATCGTGCAGGGGGTCTTGTCGCTGTAGATGGTCGGAAAGTCTTCGTTAAGGGGGACAAGTTCGAAAATTTCGTGGCCGTTTTCGTCGTAACCTCTTGGGCGGTACTTCTTGAACGTAGCCTCGGGATCATCTACATGGCAGTCTGCCTTTGCGGCCACGACGAAGTCGCCTGGTTGCGGAGAGATGGAAGGGTCAAAAAGCACGGTGTCGCCTTCTTCAAAATCGGGCGTCATGGACCGGCCTCTGACGATCATGGCGAAGACATCGTCAGACAAGTCGTCGTCTCCAGTGATGTAGTCCCCGACGTCAATTGCCTTGAGCTTGTCACTGACTTGACCTTGGCCTGTCAGGCCCCCGGCTTGTACATACGAGAGAATTGGGATCTTTTTGTTTTGTCGAGACGGGGCGACCGAAATGTTGAGGTCTATTCCTTGAGGGATCCCTAGAGCCTCCGCTTCTGCTGCAAGACGAGTGGAGAACTCTGCAATGTTCACTCCCAAGAGTTTCGCCATCTTTGCTGCGAAATTTACATTGAGTGGACGCCTACCATTGAGGTACTGCCACAGATTCCCGGGAGTCCCAAAGCCGTACTTGAGTGCGAACGCTTTCTGGGAAAGTGGACTCTTTTTGATGAAAAGCTCTTTCAGTTTCTTGCATTCGGATTCTTGGGCAGGGGTAAGCATGGCAGTCTCCTGTGAATATACCAATGATATAGCAATATTTGTATAGCTATGACTTGCCGTTGTTGGCAATCAATGATATATTTGCGGCTATGAAAAACCTAGCTTTCGAAGCCGTTTGTCAATTCTTCGGCTCCCAAAAAAAATTGGCCAAGGTTTTGGGCGTCACACCGGCGATGATCAACCATGTTGTCACGTGCAGGCGCCCAATACCTGAAAACTGGTGTCCCATCATCGAACGCGAGACGGCAGGACGGATCCGATGTGAACAGCTACGCCCTGACGTCGATTGGGCAGTCCTCCGCCAACCGATCGCAAAAAAGGATTCGTAATGTCCGACTACGACAACACAAGGTACTACTGGCTTCAGCTACGTGAAGAGTTTTTTGAGAGCGACGAAATCGACTGGCTTGAGGAGCAGCCGAATGGTCCCGCCCAGGTGCTCTTCTATCTGAAGCTGTGCCTCAAATCACTCAAGACGAACGGGCTGCTGGTCCGCAGGGTGGGTCAGATGCTCATCCCGTATGACGCAGAAAAGCTCGCCGACTTCACTAGATCCGACGTCAACACTGTCCAGTGCGCAATCGTAAATCTGAAGATGTGCGGGCTTGTTGAGGTCTTGGAAGACGGGACGATTTTCATGGCCCATCTGTCCAACTTGATCGGTTCAGCCAGCGGCGGCGCCTTAAAGAAGCAACAGCAGAGAGCCCGCCGCGAGTTGGTCAAAAGTGCCTGTCGCCCAGTGGTGGACGATGAGGTTGACAAAGGGGTGGACAAATGTCCACCAGAGTATAGAGATAAGAGATTAGAGACTAGAAGGGAGGATATGGGTGGAAATTCGGCGCCTCTTGACGACTACGACCTGATCGCCGACGAGGTCGGCTCTGAGTTCGACGTTGTCGACCTCCCGCCCGCACCAGCCGCGAGTGAAGAAGAGCTAGTCAAGGGTTCTCGCATGCCGCCTTGCCCGTACGAGCGCATCGTGGCGCTTTATCACGAGATCCTTCCTGAGCTGCCTAAAGTGGCGACGCTCACTTCGAAGCGCAGGAGCTGGATCACCGCACGCTGGCGCTCAGTCTGCACGTCGGAACACATCACCACACAAGCAGAAGGCTTGGAACTCATCAAGGGGTACTTCGAGCTAGTACGAAAAAGCCCCTTCCTGATGGGGTTGAAGCAACCAGGAAAGGGCCATAGCAGAACGTTCAAAGCCGACTTGGAGTGGCTCATGAACGAATCCAATTTTACCAAAGTCGTCGAAGGGAGGTACGCATGATGACGGATGTAACAGGCATTCTCAGCCTGCTCGTCGGTTGGTTGATTGGCACTTCTTATCTGCAGTACCAGTCCATCCGCCGGTTGCGCGCCCTTGTCGCCGAGCTACAGACCCGTCTCGATGCTCAGCGAAACGTCCTGTCAGATCACCACGAGCGCCTAGGTCTGCTACGCGCAGACATCAACGACCTCGAGTGCGCCGGCGAGATAACGCGCCGCACTGTCGTCAAGTGCGGCCAGAACAACGACCGCCACATCACCGATTTTATCGACCGCGTGGAAAAGCTCGAGGAGGCGCGCAAATGACAGAAGCAGTGATCACTGAAGCTGTAACCGGACACGAGCACAAGCGCACTGAGCTTCGCGCCAAGGGAGGCGCCTACTGGATCGTAAGTACGGTCAAGCGGCGTGCGCAGGGGGATTTCGTTGTCGGAATCGTCAAGGAGCGCAGAGGCCGCGACGGCTTGCAGGCTCGGGAGCATGTCCGGATCGATGTGCGGACAGCCGGCACGTGGCAGCGGGCTCTGGCTTTGCATGAAGCGGCGATCGAAGTCCTCATGCGCGAGGGAACGCTCAAGGTTGAATTGTGGAAGTGCGCCGAGCATGCGCACGAAAAAGGAATATGAAAATGGCCGCAGGCTTTTTGAGAAAAGCGATCAACGAGAACAAGGCGAAGCCTCGCAACTACGAGGAGGAAGAGGGCGGATCGTACATGGTCCCGACGTCGATGGCCTGCCCAGCTGACGGCTGCCCCTTCCCTTGCGACACGGGCCGCGCTGGGCGCTTCTGCTGCATGTTCCATACGGGCGTGCCAGCGCAGTTCTGGCCGGTCGTCACTGACATCCTCAGAGAGTTCTGGCCGGTCTACCAGATGGCCGTCATCCATCACCAGTGCTTCAACGACGAGGACGCTGCCACTGAGGCGATCCACTGCATCAACGAGCATCCCACGATGCGCAAGCGAGGGATCAAGTACGTGAGCGAAGCCGAAGCAAAGGCCGCCGCAGGGATTGTGTTTCGCACCAAAACCACGCCTCCCTGCACAGGAGACCTGCCTTTGATCCTCCTCCCCATTCGCATTCAGGAAGAGATTGATGCGGCGATCCTGGCCCAGAAGGTGAAGCAGGTGGGGGCCGCTTCGGTAGCGCCGTCCGAGCGCGAAAAGGTGAGGGCGCTGTGCGCAAGAGTGGGCGCCCTCCCTTCGCGAGCTAGGGCTGAGTATGACAGCAACGTGTATGCGCCAGAGGAGCCGATATGAGAAGGCACCTCCCGCTAGGTCCTCTCCTTCTATTGGCTGATGCGCTTCGAGGCCGTCGGATCTACATCAGAGTCGACTCACCAGACGAGGCTTGGATCAGGATGGAGAGGCGAGACGGATCGATGTTTGGGGCCCGGCTCGAGAGGAAGCAAGGCCTCAACATCATGCACGACATGAGTGAGCGTGAACTTGAGCAGTTCGATACGGAGGAAAAACGGAATGGATTTTTTAGAACTTGAGCTCGGCCGGATCCTGGACGCAATTTTCGTTGCGATGGTGCTACTGGCGATCGGAGTCATTGTGGGGTTTGTCAAAAAATGAGTTCGGGAAACATTTTGGTCGATGGTCAGTGTTATGACCTAATCACGGCGGACGGTGACGATTGGGACGCCATGAGGTACGACGAGGAGCAGAAGCGGTTCTTCGCGACATGGTATTTCATGAAAGATGGCCGTCTCAATGAAGTGCATCAATCAGTTGACCTAAAGGAAGTGATCTACGCGACGCCGACTGACAGGACGGAGAGCGACCGATGATCGTCGTGTACGGGGAGCCCGTAGGGAAGGGGCGCCCGCGAGTGAGCTCGAGGTCCAGGACGGTCTACACCCCCAAGAAGACAGCGGTCTACGAGAACGCACTTGGGTGGGCTGCTAAACGTTCGAATACCCGAGTAGGTGGCGCACCAGCCGTTGCTGTGATCAGGGCCTACTCTGCTCCGCCATCGTCGTGGTCAGGGAAGAAGAAAAGAGAGGCCGTAGAGGGCCGCCTCCAGAAGGTCACAAAGCCGGACATCGACAACATCATCAAGTCGGCGCTAGATGGCGTCCAAGGGATCGCTTTCGACGATGACCGGCAGATCGTAGCGTGCATCGCAGTCAAGGCCTACTCAGAGGAGCCGCGTCTTGAAATCGAGCTTCTCTCTCTCGATGTAGACGCAGGCATGGTGGTTGCGGCAGGTGAGGAGAGAGTGGTCACCGCAAGGACATTGAACGAAGTGCTCGCAAAGCTCGCAGGAGGTACCGATGGAGCGAGACTGGCAGACTGTGAAGAGGCTAGAAAACTGGTTGAGGGTGTACGCGCCGAGGAGGGCGGCGTCTCCGTGGGGGCGACCGCCGTTCATGGCACTTGAGCAGGAGCTGAAGAAGCTCAATGGGATCGCAGAAGATGCGGTGCAAGGCGCCTCGTGCAGGCCTGCGCTCGACGAGCATGATGCCGAGAAAGTTGAGACCGCACTGTGCTCCAAGCTGATGCCGACCGTGGAAAGGCGCCTGATAACGACTTTTTACCTCGCTCGAGACGCGCAATGGTCCTGCTTCGGCCGATTATGCCGAAACGCGGGAACGAGCCGGCGGCGGGCGGCGGACGACCTTATGGCAGCGGAGTGGCTCCTTGGGAACCTTCTGAGAAGACTTTATGACGACGTAAATTGACGCAGGGCTAAAGCAGGTGTATAGTTGTCCGTGATTAGTACGAAGCTGTGAATCAGCCACTTGGAGCGCTCGCGCAGGCCGAGGTGTATCTGCAGAAAGCGTTCCAACGTACTTGTCATGAGGGAAACCGACAGGAAAGGCGATCCAGAGATGGACCGCCTTTTTTGTTTTCGTCGATCCGGACCAGATTCGCTACCTTAGGGCAGTTTGTGTTCTGAGGCCTTGGGGTGGGCTCAATAGGGCTCGCCCCGTTTTTTTGCCAAGGGTTACATGGAAGGGGAACGTTTTTCCATTGTTGCAGGTGTCGATTCGAAACTGACGACAGAAACCATTGAGGACTTGTGTGGATCGCTTTTCTCTGTACTGGACGACCACCGTGCTATGGGTGCCGAGAAGTTCGGCGCTGTGGTGCTTGTGGGCGCTGACGATCAGGGGTTTGAGGACGTAGCTACGGTGCTCAAGGAAGTCGCTCGCAGCGGGTATGAAGCAGTCAATGGTGAAGACCCCGATCAGAGTACTCAGATGAGCTTCGACGCCTTTGCGCTGTGGTTCATTCAGGGCTTGCATCGCGAAAGGGCCTCTAGCGAAGAGCGGCCTTTCCGAGGCAACTGAAGGCAAGTAAGAATCGACGCTTGAGAGCCTACGAAAGGCGCCAGGCAAGTGACAGACAGGAGTAGGCGCCGGTATGGCTCTGATGACAATCTGCAAGTATCCAGGATGCCGCAAGCCGGTCCCGCTTGGTGCCAAGTATTGCGAAGCTCACAAGTCCGCAGGCGAGGCTCGTGACGCGAAGTTCGCGGCTGATCGGGAGATGCGCCGAGCCGAGAGAAAGGGATCGTCGTCCGCTCGTGGTTATGGCTATAAATGGCAGCGTCTTCGAGCTCGGATCCTTGCTGCGCATCCGCTCTGTGTTGAGTGTGAGAAGCGCGGGATTATCAAGTTGGCGACCGACGTCGACCACATCAGGCCGCACAAGGGCGACCCCGCCCTCATGTGGGATGAGCATAACCTGCAGGCTCTGTGCCATGCGTGCCACAGCAGAAAGACGGCGCGTGAGGATGGCGGTTTTGGGAATGCTATTTAGCTGATTTTGGCTGTGGCTTGAATCGGTTTTTAATTGCGTTAGCCGCTTTCGGGATAGTTACTAGCTGTAGCACCGCTTGGTTAATAAACGTGGACAGAGCTTCTGCAATAACTTCGGGTTGGTGGCCTGATTTATCAAGCTCTTCTATGGTACCGGCGTGAACGAACTCATTGCCAGCAAGTCTGCAAGCATCAAGGATGAGATGAAGATTTGATCCTTCAGGTGCCGCCGCTTTGATCTTATCAACAAGGTTTTTCTGCTTGTAGCCTAGTTCCGTGAGGAGCTGTTCTACGCATAGACGAAGCATCATGCAAGCGCCTCTTGGTGACTTAGTAAGAATGCTTTGAGCTTCACAGAATGTTTTCTTTGCTTGCTCTGGCATGTCTTCATGAGGTTCTACTCCGTAGGCCTCTGGGTAGATCATCTTCTTATCAACCCAGATGGAGAGATTTTCGCAGTCTCTGCATTGAGCGATTGCGATTTCAGAAGCAGGGAAGGCGTCAGATATGCGTCCCCCCATGCTTACTTGGTGGTGCCTTTTGGCGTAAGACCAGTACATCTCCGCGCTTATGCCGCAATGCGGGCACGTGAACGAAGACTCTTGAAAAACGGGCTGTTTATAAACGCGCATTGGATCGAGTGATATATGTCAGTTAAACAAAGAACGAAGTCATTGGCTAAAGCCTTTGATGAAATCGATCGGGCTAAGACTCTTTTAAAAGAGATTGAGTCTTCGGTTGAGAGCGCCGCTTGTGGAGAATGCTTAGACCTAGACGGCCTCGTTGAGAAGACTGTTGCTTTAAAAGAAGTACGTGAGTCCATTCTAATAGCGATCGTTGAGGCTGGATGTCCGCAACAGGTAGGGGCGGGTCAAAAGTCGCCGCCCCAATGGATCTAGACCGCGCCCCCAGCTAATTTTTTACGCGTGCAATTCGTGGAGTTTTCAATGCCGAGAGCAAGCAAGTCGGATGCCGAGAAGGCCGCGTCGGGTACGCTTCAGCCGTGCCGTCGGTCGAGGTCGATCGTCATCTCTGACGCTACTTTGACTGAGACGCCGCCCGTCGGCTTGACCAAAGACGCCCGCGAGGCGTGGAGGTTGGCGATTGCCTGCGCACCAAAGGGAATGCTCACGGCTCTTGACGTGACGGTGCTAGAGCGCTGGGCGAGGAACTATGCGCTCTATCGCAAGATCGCCAAGCAGCTCGACCACGAGGACGTCGTCGCGCTGGATGAGGAAGGCAATATCTCCGACAAGCTGAACCCTCGCTTCAACGCACTCATCAAAGTGCAGCAGGTGCTCGCAGCTTGCGAAAAAGAGCTTGGGTTCACGCCAGTGTCGCGCGCGCGCGTGAAGGCGGATCCCAAGGACGAAGAGCAGAACGAATACGATGGCTTCTAAAGACTACGTCAAGATCGCCAGGCAGTACGCCGCCAACGTCATGTCAGGGAAGATCCCTGCGTGCAAGTGGGTGAAGTTGGCGGTCGGACGACAGCTTGATGACCTGAAGACACAATCGGCTGATCGTGCTGTGTTCGTTTTTGACGAGGGCGAGGCCAATCGTGTCTGCAGGTTCATCGAACTGCTCACACACACCAAGGGTGAGCTGGCCGGCATGCGTATCAAGCTCGAACCATGGCAGATCTTCATCCTGACGACGGTCTTTGGTTGGAGACGTCGGGACGACGGCGGGCGTCGCTATCGCCGTGCCTACGTTGAGGTGCCTCGCGGAAACGGGAAAAGTACCCTGCTGTCCGGTGTCGGTCTCTATTGCTTGGTCGCCGACCGCGAAGGCGGTGCCGAGGTCTACAGCTTCGCCACCACGCGAGACCAAGCGAAGATCGTCTTCGGTGACGCGAAGGTGATGGCTGAGCGGAATGCGCCGCTACGGAACAAGTTCGGGCTTCAGGTGCTGGCGAACGCGCTCTACGTGCCGACCAGCAATTCGACCTTTCAGGCGAAGTCCGCAGAAGGCTCGACCCTTGACGGCTTGAATACTCACTTGGCCATCATCGATGAGCTGCACGCCCACAAGACGCGAGCCGTCTACGACGTGGTCGAAACGTCGACCGGCAAGCGCAAGAACTCGCTGATGTTCGTCATTACGACGGCGGGGTTCGATACGTCGGGCATCTGCTACGAAGTTCGAACGATGGTCACGAAGGTGCTCGAGAAGA
>ERZ779924.327-NODE-327-length-25127-cov-3.83316_pt1 | contig 25127 bp, 16 predicted proteins | sample MGYA00511955_ERZ779924 | MGnify/ENA primary metagenome ERZ779924 (study PRJEB29588, sample SAMEA1969417) | human gut metagenome | biome: human gut; feature: human-associated habitat; material: faeces | place: Denmark | collected 2008/2010 ... | reverse complement strand
GAAGCGATCGAAATCCCCGTTGCTGATCCGGAGCCTCAGGCCGCTTCCGGACATTCCTCCGGAAGCGTGTGCTCCGGCACGCGGCTTTCGAACTACATTGACAAGTATGAACAAAGCAATACTTTTGTTGCCGGTAACCGTCATTCCTATCTTGTAAAGCTGTCCTCTGTCTTGAACAATGCCGGCTTTTCTCTCTACGACGCTGTCAGTGAGTGTGTCCGCCGCTACGGTTCGGCCGACTTTCCGGCTGCCGAGGTCGAGACAACAGTAAACGACATCTACCGACGCTACAGTGCCTCGCATGGGAGCTGTGCGTTCCGTCCGGACGGGACCAGTTCCGTCCCGAAGTCTGCCAAATCTGCCAAGTCTGCCACCCCCTTTCCCAAAATGGCACAAAAGGATGCAGAATACGGCGAATGTGATGATATAGAGCTGGATAACACCCTTCTTCCTTGCTTTGACGAGAATATCTACGATCACTTACCACCTCTTCTCACGGACATATTGAAATGTGCGTACAGTCGTACGGATCGCGACATTTTGCTGATTTCTTCGCTGACGCTTCTGAGCAGCGTGTCTCCTGGTGTCAAAGGTTCGTTGGGCGAACACGATTACACACCTGCCTTTTATTCGATCATAACCGGCGGTTCTGGAAGTGGGAAAGGGCGTATCGCTGCCCTGCAACGGATGCTCGAACCCTGGCAACAGTATATTTATGACAATTCTCGTCACCAGGTTGAAGAATATGAAGAGTTGCAGGAAGCATACGATAACTACAAGATGCATAAACGTCAGAAACAGACCTCCAAACAGCCGCTCGGTCCGGCTCCGTCAAAGCCGAAGGTGGTGAAACAGAGAAACCTTGCGCTGACGGGTAACGTCACGCAGGCCCGGCTCGTGGAACTGCTCGAAGCCAACTATCCTTACACATCCTGCATGGTCGATACAGAGATGGAGACGGTCTTGAGCATGTTCTCGCAGGATTTTGGCAAATATAACGATGTGCTGAACAAGTCGTATCATCATGAACCTGTAGGCAGCTCGACGAAAAGCAGCGGATCGTTTATGGTCAAACGGCCCAACTTGGCACTACTGCTGAGCGGTACTCCTGCCATGCTTCCCCGCCTGATCCCTTCGACCGAAAACGGTCTCTTCAGCCGTATTCTGATGTACCGCATACCGGGAAGCGGGACCTATCGTCCGTTGACTTCGGCCGACGATAGCCCGGCAGCATCCGAATATTTTGAAAGTTGGGGGCAGCGTGTGCTCGATATCGGAGTTTTTCTCGACAACTCTCCGACCTGGGTCAAATTTAGTGATGCCCAACGTAAACGCCTCGATCGTTTTTTCGAGCGCGAGTACTACAATGTCCGTTCTTTCGGTAACGAAGACATGGAATCGACGGTCCTGCGCTATCGTCTGGCTATTTTTCGCATAGGAATGGAACTGACCGCGTTGCGCAAGGGCGAGAGTGGTTGCTCGGAGCGTGTCTGGACGATCAGCGACGATGATTTCGCCACCGCCTTCCATCTCGGCAAGGTTTGTCTGCAACATGCCTATGTCGTGGCTACATCGTTGCAGAGTGCTTCGTCGGAAGTGCACTTCCGGTTTCCACACCATTTGCGCAACTTGTTTGTCTCCCTTCTTGATTCTTTCAAACGCATTGACGTGGTCAAGGAAGCGAATGTCCGTGAAATTTCAGAATCGACTGTCGATAAATTCCTTCGGAAACTGCAAAAAAATGACTTAATCATCTCAGAAGGAAATGGTTATTACCGGAAGACGGAACGGGGAAAGCAGGTCGTCGAAATTTAAAAAGGCCCCGGCAGACTTGGCGGACTTTGGCAGGTTTTTCACTGAAAATCCGAAAAACTTCAAAAAACAGACCGGTAAGCATCGGGTCAATGACGGACAAGCACCCTTTCGAAACACAGTAGGCATCGGGGTTTTCTCTAAAAAGCACCGATTTTTGAACGAAAGTGGTATTAATGAATTTTTAGAATGCTGTTTTTGTAGATAAATCTCTGTGGATGAGCTATTTGGTGGATGTAAAAATACATATACTTTTTAAAACCACAACCCTTTTCCTGAAAAAAAATCTTATCTCTATATCCTTTCTTATCAATCAGATAGCAATTTAAGGACAAAAAACCACCTTTTCAACACGAACTCCAAAAAGAGGCGAAAAAAATGACGAAAAAAACGATCGTTTTTGCTATCAAAATACGAAAGTTAACACGTGTACATTATTAACGCGTGTACATATATATAGGACGAACATTTCAATTATTGTATTATTAATATTAAAGTTTAGATTATGAACAAGAAGATTTCTACTCTTTTGACAGCGGGCTTACTGATGGTAGGTGCGTTGCTTGGTTCTGCAAACGCTGCTCCTACAGCGGAAGCCGCAAAAGGTGATCTGCAGAATGGTGCAAAGTTCTACTTAGGTAACACAAATGGTTTCATCAAAGTAGATCAAACTTACAAAGTAAATGGAACGGCTGTTTCCACTTATAATGCTACAGGTGATCTTGCTATCGAAAATGCTGCTTTGTTTGAAATTGCTGATTATGCCTACAATGCAATTGGTGACTTTTCTACGTTTACATTGAAAGCTGATGGAAAACCGTTTTATGTGACGAAAGCAAATGGTAATGCGTTAAGTGGTAATGTGACAGATGTTGCAACTGTTACAAACATCTTTACTGTAGAAGGTAAAGGATTGGATTTTACAGAACTGAAAGTTTTGAATTTGGCTGGTCAATTTGAAGTTAATTCAACTGCCGTTACGACATATGATGTAAGTGCTGCGGGAACAGCAGCTACAGCATGGGTTGCTAAAACAGACCTCACTGTCGATGATTTGAACGCCAACCTTTCCGGTCAAGGCTTCAAGTTTGCATTCCCAAATGCAGTTTCTGATCCGGATGTCAATCCGTTTGCAGATCAGATGATTGCTGTAGATGCATCTACTGTAGATGCTGCATTGACTGTAAGTGTAATTTCTACTCCTGCAACATCTGGTATGTATTTTGTTAAAGCTGACGCTGCCGGTAAGAAACTGTTGGTAACAGGCTTTACAAAAGCACAGGTTGAAGCTGCCACATTTATCGTATTGAATCCGGAAAAGAACTTTGGTATCACAGGCTTGGATGCTGCAACTGGTGAAGGCTACGACTTTACAACTGTAAAAGGTAACAAGTTGGCCGATAACAACGTTAAGAAAGATGGTAAAGTTGCAAGCGTGAACGGTGTTTTTGCTGTTTCAGAAGACGATCCTCAGAATGCAGAAGGTGAATATACGATTACATTGGCTTCTGCTAAAGTTGAAGGTAATGACAACACGGCTGCTTCAAACTTGTTTGTAGGTGCTTACTCTTTGACTACAGGTGGTATCAAGACTTATATCACGACTGTTGGTTTCGGTAACGCCGACAAACTGTCTTTGGCTATGACAACAAGCAACACTTGGGCTGCTGCTGCTGACGTATTGAAAGCAGACGATGCTGCTATCTACAACATCTCTTTCTTGGGAACTAAGCCGGCTAACACTACTGCTGCTGCTTCTTTGTATGGCAAATATTTGATCCCGACTTATGGTGCTGCTGCATTCGGCGCAGCCGTAGCAGCTCCGGAAGATGTAGATGTAAATGCTCCGTTGGCTCAGTGGGTTGTTTCTGCTGTTAGTGGACGTAACTTCGAATTCAAAAACCGTGAAACAAACGTGACTTTCACTGTCAGCATGTATAAGACTGACAAGGCTGGCGAATATGCAATCAGTACTGCTGCATTGAGCACAGGTACTGCTGTTACAGGTATTGTTGCAGGTTCTGTGGACTTGACCGATATTAGTAACTGGAAATATCAGATTGTCAAACTGACTCCGACAACTGAAAGCGAAGGTTTCTTGGCATTGACAGATGCACAGTTGAGCCAGCAGACTGAATTGGTATTCAACGGTACTGGTTCGGTAACGGTTGAAAAGCTGTACATGGCTTACAAAGGTACTAGTCCTTACTTTGTTCCTATCAACAATCCGGCTTATAGCGTTCAGTGGATGTTTGAAAAGGCTGAAAGCGTAAAAAATAAGATGAAATATGCTTATCTGGACGGAACAGATGTAAAACAGAAAGACTCTGTTGTAAACGTTGCGACTTCTTATTTGCTGTACAATTTGAAGAACGATAATTCTAAGCAGTATTTTGGTGGTGTTACTAGTGATTATAAAGCTGCAACTGCTAAAGACGATGCCAAACGTGTATTCTTCAAGAAAAATGTAGATGGAACGTATGCTATGATTGAGTTGGGCAAAACTGATATTACAGCTGGAAATGATGAAGTAAATTACAGTGGTCTGATTAAGTATGATGCTAACAAATGGTCTGTAAATACAACAACTGCTGTTTTTGACGCTGCTTCTGCAACTTTGGATGAACTGAATGCTCCTTATTCAGCTGTAACGGTTGACTTTAACGCTCTTTCTGAATCATTGGAAGCTGTAGCACGTCACGCTACATTCAATAGCGAAGAAGGTGCTGTTGCTGTGAAACAGAACAAGAACGGTATCTTGGAAGGTATTATCGGCGAAGGTATGACATTCTGGTTGGATACAGCTGATATCGACAAGGATTTCCATTCTTTCTATATCTCTAAAGGTAATGGTGAAGAAGAAGCAAGAGACTTCTTGTATTTCGCAACGGATTCTATGCTTCATTGGGATGCTAACAAGGCTGATTATGTATATAATGTAAACTATGCTTTGGAAGGTTCTTATACAGAAGTAGATGGACGTGATGGCGATTTGAAAGCAATTTTCCGTCCGGCAACATTGGCTGGTATCGACACAATCTCTACGACTGTAAACGGTGAGTCTGTTTTGGTTGCAGAAGAGGAAGAAGAAGATGTATGCCTGGGTGGTGTTGATAACTTCAAGTTCTACATTATGAAGGCTTCTGAAAGCAGCTATGTAATCAGACCGATTTCTGCTCCGAACTATTATCTGTACAACCTGAATGGTAAGTTAGGCTTTACAAATCAGGTGGAAAAAGCTCTGGTTGTTACATTGGGCAAAGGCGATGCAACAGCTAACGAGGACGTGGAAGTTGCAACAGTTAAAGTTGTATCTGGCGAAGGCAACGTAACAATCGCCGGTGCTGCCGGCAAGAAAGTTGTCATCAGCAACATCTTGGGCCAGGTAGTGGCTAACACGGTTGTTTCTTCTGACAACGCTACAATCGCTGCTCCGCAGGGTATCGTAGTTGTAGCTGTTGAAGGTGAAGAAGCTGTAAAGGCTATCGTTAAATAACGGTTGATACTAAAAAACAATACTGTCTATCTTAAGGGCGGAGTAGAACCCCGCCCCTACAGAGACATATGACATTTTATAATCAAATAATTCTAAATATCACCGTGCGGTATTTCCCGGATAGCCGGCCTTGCTGCCATTGCCTGGGAGCGTCCAATTACCCCGCGAGGGGGAACAAACGGTGAATATTAATACTAAAGTTAATGAAATTATAAAAAGTTCTTCTGCCCTTCCCTCTGTGAAGACCGGAGGCAGACAAAAAACAAGCCCCTGCAATCGTTTGGTTGCAAGGGCTTCGTTATATTATTACGTTGCAGTTCATCTTGATCCTTCAAGGCTGTAATTCATTTCAATAGCGCCTCTACCTCTTTTTCCGGCAGTCCCGCAGTTTTGGCGATGGTGGCAAGATCCATGCCTGCTTGCTTCATGTTCAAGATGATTTTGCGCATTCCTTCGGTGATGCCTTTAGCTATTCCTTTTTCCTCCCCCTCCTCAAAACTTGTAGCCATGCAGGCAGCCAGGTCGCGTTCGGCTGCAATGCTTAGTTCGTATGCTAAGCGTTCTTTAGCGCTCATGCGTTGTAGTTCGATAGCGCTTTTGAGTTTTCGCAGGAGTTTGTCGTTTTGTATTGTTTCTTTTGATAACTGTCCCATAATGTCTATGTTGTTCATCGTGTATAAAAATTTTTTGTAAAACGTATCGCATTCCTCAAAGTTCAAGTTGAACTTTGGAAGCTCCAAGTAGATCTCATTCAGTGTTTCGCTGAACGGAATTTTCAGTTCACGGTCCATGCGCACGACATCCCAACGATATTTGTCTGTGTAGCGCGTATCGAGCCGGAAGTCCAAAAAGCAGACTACATACACTTTGTTGATATGATAGTTCCACCGTCTTCTCTCCTCCTCCTTTGCCAACCGGAACTTCTCGCTTTCTATATCAGCCTGCATTTGTATAACAAACGAAGCGTAGTAAAGTACACGGTCGGAGAAGTACTTTTGTCTCTTTTTCTGGATTTCGACAATGAAAAGCTCTCCATCCGATCCTTCACAAAACAAATCGAATACAGCTTTCCTGCTATCAGTATTGTTGCCTTGCATTTCCACGTTGTGGAATATGATATCTTTGATATCCTTGTTAAGCAGGCTGTTCAGGAAGCCGATTGTAAGCTCCTTGTTCGACACAGTGCCGAAAAACCTTTTAAACGCGTAATCCGATTTCGGATCAATAAACATGTCTGATTTCATAGTTTGACAGGTTTTAGGTCGCTATCCAATGCCGGATAGTGTAACAAAGATAATCGTTTATCTGAAAGCCGGAAAGTTTTGTTCGGAAAAAGTAGGGGAGGTGGCATTTCCTTTTGGGATTCGTTATGTATAAACATTCTATCGCATAATGAACGCTTTAGGATGTCGGATCGAATTGTCGATGTCGTTGTAAATGGGGCGATAGACAATATTGATCCCCTTTCCCCAACAAAGCCTCGTCCTCTTTTGTTATATTTATACGAAAGATAAAACTCAAATAGTAAAAGTATGGAAATTGTAAAAGTAGTAGGACGAGAAGTTCTTGATTCACGTGGTAACCCGACTGTTGAAGTAGATGTACATTTGGCTTCCGGCGCTTTTGGCCGTGCAGCTGTTCCCTCCGGCGCTTCTACCGGTGAAAACGAAGCAATCGAGCTTCGTGATGGCGACAAAAAACGCTATGGTGGCAAAGGCGTTCTGAAAGCTGTCGATAATGTAAATAATGTAATTGCTCCCACTATCCTGGGCATGAGCGCCCTGAACCAGCGTGAGGTCGACCATAAACTGATTGAACTCGACGGTACGAAGACAAAGTCTAATTTAGGCGCCAACGCCATGTTAGGCGTTTCTCTGGCTGTTGCCAAGGCGGCAGCTAACTATTTGGACCTGCCTCTTTACCGTTATATCGGCGGGACGAATGCATATGTATTGCCTGTCCCGATGATGAATATTATCAATGGCGGTTCGCATTCTGATGCCCCGATCGCTTTCCAGGAATTTATGATCCGTCCGGTTGGAGCTTGCTGTTTCCGTGAAGGTTTGCGTATGGGGGCTGAAGTCTTCCATGCTTTGAAGAAGGTGTTGCACGATCGCGGTCTGAGTACGGCTGTCGGTGACGAAGGTGGTTTCGCTCCTGCTTTGGATGGAACGGAAGACGCTTTGAACTCCATCATGGCCGCTATTAAAGCTGCCGGATACGAGCCGGGTAAGGATGTGACGATCGCTATGGACTGTGCTTCTTCCGAATTCTATCATGATGGCGTATACGATTATACGAAATTTGAGGGAGCCAAAGGTGCTAAGCGTACTGCCGAGCAGCAAGTCGCTTATTTGTCCGAATTGGTTGCTAAATACCCGATCGACTCTATCGAGGACGGCATGGACGAAAACGACTGGGCCGGTTGGAAACTGTTGACTGAAGCGTTGGGAAGCAAATGCCAGTTGGTCGGTGACGACCTGTTCGTGACAAACGTAGAATTCCTGAAGAAAGGCATTGAGGAAGGCTGTGCCAATTCTATTCTGATCAAGGTGAACCAGATCGGTACGTTATCCGAAACACTGGATGCAATCGAAATGGCACACCGTAACGGTTATACTTCCGTCACTTCGCATCGTTCGGGTGAGACTGAAGATGCTACGATCGCCGATATCGCTGTTGCTACCAATAGCGGACAGATCAAAACCGGTTCTTTGAGCCGTTCGGACCGTATGGCGAAATACAACCAGTTGCTCCGTATTGAAGAAGAGTTGGGTGACTTGGCTGTTTATGGGTATAAGACTTACAAGAAGTAAGAATCTCTGTTAATGATTTAGATGTAAGTGAAGAGGGTTGCGTCAGTTTTTGGCGCAACCCTCTTTTTTTATTTATTTTCTCCATCTTTCGATTAACCGGCCTATCTCTCCGATCCAGAGAACCAGAGAAGTCGAGCCGATAATGGTTCCCCAGTCTTTCCAAGATAACGGAACGACACTGAACATCTCGCCGCCGAACGTGACGATCAGATATTGCCCGGCGATGATAAGCAGGGCCACCATCAGGAAACTCTTGCTCTCTTTGAGGTTGGCGAATGCCGAGCGGTCTTCCATAAACGCTTTTGCATTGAACATATTCCAGAATTGAAGCATCACGAAGAAACTGAAGAACCAGGATAGGTCGTGCGGTGTCAGTCCATCCTGTGCATGGAAGTGGAGCAACAATCCCATCAAAACGATTACGAATGCGAAACCGACACCGAAAATATTGTAAGCCATCGGGCGGGTAATGATAAAGTCGCCGTCCTTACCGCTTCGGCGGGGTTTGTCTTTCATCACCCGTTCGTTAGGCGGCAGCGAAGCCAGTGCACCGGCGGCAAATGTATCCATAATCAGGTTTACCCAAAGCATCTGGGTGATCGTGAGCGGAGATTCGGTTCCTAACAGGGAGCCCAATAAGACGATCAGACAGGCCGCCACATTGATTGTCAACTGGAACAACAGGAATTTCTGGATGTTCCGGTACAGGGAACGTCCCCACATCACCGCACGGGTAATGCTACTGAACGAGTTGTCTATGATCGTGATGTCGCTTGCCTCTTTTGCCACGGAGGTTCCGTCTCCCATAGATAGTCCGACCTGTGCGGCTTTCAGGGCCGGGGCGTCGTTGGTACCGTCACCTGTGACGGCCACTACGGCTCCTTTTTGTTGCAACAATTGTACCAGGCGTTGTTTGTCAGTCGGGCGGGCGCGGCACATGATCTTCAAGTCGAGCACGCGATCCAGCGCTTCTTCGTCAGTCAAGGCTTCGAAGCCTGGGCCGGTGATGATGTTGCGTTCGGTGTCTCCGGTCTTCCAGGTTCCGATCTGCCGTCCGATCTCTTTAGCCGTTCCCGGAGTGTCGCCGGTCACGATCTTGATGTCGATGCCGGCATCAAGGCAACTTTGGACAGCAGCCGGAACATCAGCACGGACAGGGTCGGAAATAGCGACGATACCTAAATAAGTAAGGTCCGTCTTGTGCAGTCGTCCGTTCACGAAGAATGTGGCATCCTGCCCGTCTTCCAGTATCTGATAGGCGAATCCCAACGTACGCATAGCTTGGTTCTGATAGTCCAGCAGTTGCTTTTCGATACTGGCTTTGCATTCTTCTACCGGTTTGTAGGTCCCGTCGATAGCCACCCGATTGCTGTTCGCCAGTACGATTTCCGGGGCACCTTTGACATACAGCACGCGTTTGCCCAATAAGGATGATTGTACGACTGTTGCCATATATTTCCGTTCGGTGGAGAATGTCAGTTGGTCCAGTATCCGATCATTTTCTCTTATTTCCAGATAATTCTGATGTTGGCTGTTCAACCATAGCAGCAAGGCTGCTTCCGTCGGGTTCCCCAATGTTTTTATCTTTTCTTCGGAGAAATCGAGGAAGGCAGTCGAATTGACTGATATTCCTTCTTTGATTAGCACGCTCAGTTCATCGTCTACCAATTTCTGGTCTTTCAGGTTGTAAAAGTTCGTTTGATATACCTGCATCTGGTTTTGCGTAAGTGTCCCGGTCTTATCGGTACAGATAACCGTGGTAGCCCCCATTGTTTCGCAGGCATGCATTTTACGGACTAGATTGTTTGTTTTCAGCATGCGGTTCATGCTGAGTGCAAGGCTGAGTGTCACGCTCATCGGCAAGCCTTCCGGTACGGAAACGACGATTAACGTGACGGCTACCATAAAGATATTCAGGATGTGCGAAATCAAGTCCATGACCGGCATCCCGGATGAGGACAGCAAGACTTTTGTCAGCAGCGCAATGAAAGTGATGGCAGCAATCGCATAGCCGGCTTTACTGATCACCTTTGCCAACCCTGCCAGCTGCATCTGCAACGGTGTGTCGATATTATTTTCTATCTGCGAGCCTTCATACACTTTCCCGTATCCGGTTTCATCGCCGACTTTCTCCACTGCCATTACACCGTGTCCGTCAACGACGGTCGTTCCGCGCATGACAACATTGGACGGGTAGGTCGCTTCTTCGTCGAAGTCGGCTTCATTTGTCGTCTTGCTGATGATCGGTTCGCCGGTCAGTGTCGATTCGTTAATCTGGAGGGAGATCGCTTCCAATAAATGTCCGTCGGCCGGGACCTCTTCTCCTGTTTCAAGTACGACTATATCGCCGACGACAACCTCTTTTCGCGGAATTTGGCAGATATTCCCTTCACGGATCACCTTCACGAAAATATCATCATTGACCGTGTTTAAAACATTGAATGCCCTGTTTGCTTTGACTTCGAAAAAGAAGCCGACACAAGATGCCAACATGATTGCAAAGAATATGCCGATCGGTTCGAGGAAGGCAGTGAAGCCTTTAGCCTCCGGTCCCCAACAATGTACGCCGGCGATAATCATGGATAAGAACCATGCTACCAATAGGATCTTGATAATCGGGTCATTGAATTTTTCAAGAAATTGGCTCCATAGAGAGGCTTTCTCTGGAGGAGTGAGGATATTTTCGCCGTGAAGGCGCCTGCTTTCTTCTACTTCTTGTTTGGTTAATCCTTGATACTGATGTTTTTTCTCCATAAAATTATTAATCTGTTTCAGAAAATTGAAGGGACAAATAAAGCAAAGTTAAGGGACATATACAAATGCAAGTAGTTAATGTTTGAAATCAGATCGTAATCAAGTCTTTGTTTTTAAGGTAATTTAATGATAAACGAATAAACCTTTCAAGGCTTAGAATTGTCTTATATATACATAGGCAAATAATAGTGTTTAGTTATTTAAGGTTATATGAGAAACATTAGGTTATTCTTTTTTGTAGGGATTGTTCTTTTTTTCGGGGGACAATCCCTTTATTCTCAAAGTAAGAAGGAAAGGGAAGAACAGAAAGCAAAAGAAATAAAGGAAATGATAGAAAACGGCCGGTTTACGATCGAGGTAGATCGGGCGTTACCAATGGGAGGACGTACGGTTCATCTGACGACTCCTTATTCTCTTGAAATGCGCGGTGATTCGGCGATTTCTTATCTGCCTTATTTCGGTAGGGCATATTCTTTACCGTATGGTGGAGGTGACGGGATGCGTTTTGAAGAATCAATTACCGATTATCAATCAACCTTCGATAAGAAGGGGACCGCTCGAATTAAATTCGTAGCCCGTACCAAAGAAGATACTTTCCGTTTCGATGTGCAAGTATTTTCAAATGGTTCCGCGATCATAAGCGTAACGCCGACTAATAGGCAGAATATCACATACCAGGGAGAACTGGCTCCGAAGAAGGAGGATTGAGCAGACGCCCCTGCCGCGCATTTCGTTCTGAAATACGTTTATTTACCTTGGCTGTAAATTCAAAATTCTTAAGCCCCCAATCTGGTGCAATCAGCAACTCTTTGGGGGATTGTGATACGAACCTCTCTACGACAATAGAGGGGTTTAATCGTTCTATGAAGTCAATGACCAAGTCGATGTATTCATCGGCGGTATAGAGATGAAACTGTTCGGGGTGTTCCGCCTGTTCCCTAGCCATGCGCGTGCCTCGGATAAGTTGCAACTGGTGAAGCTTCAGTGTTGTGAGCGGAAGGGCGGACAGGATGTCGGCATGGTGTAATATATCTTCCCTGCTTTCTCCCGGAAGGCCTAAGATCAAGTGGGCTCCCGTGTATATGTTCCGGGCCGCTGTGCGGCGGATGGCCTCTTCCGATTCGGCATGTGTATGTCCCCGGTTGATACGGGTTAAAGTACGGTCCAGCGTGCTCTCCAGGCCATATTCGATCATTACGAACTTCTTTTGGGATAAAGCGGAGAAATAATCCAATAGCGTGTCCGGCATACAGTCCGGGCGTGTACCGACGATCAGTCCGACGACACCCGGACAGGCGAGTGCTTCTTCATATTTAGAAGTCAACGAATCCAGTTCGTCATACGTGTTTGTATAGGCTTGGAAATAGGCCAGATATTTCATCTCCGGATATTTGCGGGAGAAAAAGCGAACGCCCTCTTCCAGTTGTTCCGTTACACTTTTTTCTGTATGGCAATATTCCGGGCTGAACGTCTGATTGTTGCAGTAGGTACAACCGCCGAAACCTTTCGTCCCGTCGCGGTTTGGACAGGTAAAGCCGGCATTGATTGATATCTTTTGCACTTTATAAGGAAATAGTTCCCGCAGGAAATCTCCGAATTCACGATATGGTTTGCTGTTTTCCATAAGGGCAAAGATAATAAATCCGCAAGAATGTAGTAACTTTGCAATCCGTTCTAACTGAAATATTAAGATAAAAATAGAATCATACATGAAACGATTAGGGTTTGGTGCTTTACTTTCGTTCTTGCTGGTTGGGAGCCTGGCAGCCCAGAATGGGAGCAAACGTGTCGATTTAAAAGAAATTACAGACGGTCAGTTCCGCCAGGTTACTAATATTGGAGAAATGCGTTCTATGCCTGACGGCGAGCATTATACGGCGATGAATGATGCTCGCAACATGATTATAAAGTATTCTTATCGTACTGGAAATCCGGTCGATACTTTATTCAATACAGAGAAAGCGCGTGAGTGTACGTTTGACAAGTTCGACGGATACACGATTAGCAGTACCGGACACCATATTCTTGTATGGCGCGATACGGAACCGATCTATCGCCGTTCATTCAAGGCGAATGTGTATGACTACGATGTGCGCCGTAATTATGTGAAACCGATTTCAGATTCGAAAGGCAAGCAGATGATTCCGACATTCTCGCCGGACGGGAGGATGGTCGCTTATGTGAGTGACAATAATATATGGATTCGTAAATTCGATTATGATACAGAGGTCCAGGTGACGAAAGACGGTGAAATGAATAAAATCCTGAATGGCATTACCGATTGGGTCTATGAAGAAGAGTTTGCTGTAACGAACCTGATGGCTTGGTCTCCGAACAGCGAGCAGCTGGCTTTTGTGCGTTTCGACGAATCGGAAGTTCCCGAATATTCGATGCAGATGTTCGGAGAGGGATTATATCCCGGCTATTATAATTATAAATATCCGAAGGCTGGTGAGAAGAATTCGAAAGTTACGTTGCATTCTTATGACGTGACGACGAAGGATACAAAAGAATTGAAAGTTCCGGTAGAAGCGGACAGCTATATTCCGCGGATTGTTTTTACGAATAATGACGATCAGTTGGCTGTGATGACCTTGAACCGTCATCAGAATGTTTTCAATATGTATTATGCGAATCCGAAAAGCGGTGTTTTCCGTTTGATCCTGCGTGATGAAAATAAGGCTTATGTCGATTCGGAATGGTTGAACTCCATCCATTTCTATGCGAACAGTTTCTCATATGTAAACGAACAGGATGGTTATGCGCATATTTATCTGTATTCTCCTACGGGTGTCATGCAGCGCCAGGTGACGAAGGGCAATTGGGATGTGACTGCGTTTCTGGGTTATGATGAAGCGACAAAGACGGTCTATTATGAATCGGCCGAAGAAAGTCCGATCCGGCGTGCTATATATAAAATCGATGCGAAAGGAGTAAAGACGAAACTTTCCACACAGGAAGGAACGAATAATGCAACATTCAGCGATAACTTCGCTTATTGTGTAAATCAATATTCAAATGCAAATACGCCGGTTAAAATCACCGTAAACGAGACGAAGTCGAATAAAGTCCTGCGTGTCCTGCAGGATAATGCCCGTTTAGTCGATAAGCTGGCTGGCTATTCATATGCCGAGAAAGAATTTATCAAAGTGCGTACAGCTTCCGATTATGAACTGAATGCATGGATCGTGAAGCCGGTCGATTTCGACGAGTCGAAAAAATATCCGGTTCTGATGTTCCAGTACAGTGGCCCGAACTCCCAGCAGGTATTGGATAAATATAGCTTTGACTGGGAACAATATCTGGCGGCTAACGGGATCATTACGGTTTGTGTGGACGGACGTGGTACAGGAGCCCGCGGAGAAGCCTTCCGTAAATGTACCTATCTGCGGATGGGGGAACTAGAATCCAAGGACCAGGTGGAAGCGGCACAGGCTTTAGGCAAATTGCCGTTTGTCGACAAGAACCGCATGGCTATCTGGGGATGGAGCTTCGGCGGTTACAATACGCTGATGGCCATGAGTGTTGGCAATGGAACTTTCAAAGCCGGTATTGCTGTTGCACCTCCTACCGATTGGAAATATTACGATTCTGTCTATACGGAACGTTTCATGCGTACGCCAAAAGAAAATTTTGAAGGGTATGCCGCTACTTCACCGATCCGTCTGGCGAAGGATTTGCAGGGGAAGTTGTTGTTGATTCATGGCACAGCCGACGATAATGTGCATTTCCAGCAGACAATGGATTATGCTGAGAGCTTAGTACAAGCCGGTAAACAGTTTGAAATGCAGGTTTACAAAGACCGTAATCATAGTATCTACGGTGGAAACACCCGCTATCATCTGTATACCAGAATGTCTAACTTTTTATTTGATAATTTGTAACTTATAATGTCAGAACATTTGAGAAAGCCGGATTGGCTAAAAATCCGGCTGGGTGGGAACGAACAGTTCACACGGACAAAAAGCATCGTTGAATCCCACTGTCTGCATACTATCTGCACCAGCGGAAAATGTCCGAATATGGGAGAGTGCTGGAGCAGAGGGACGGCTACCTTTATGATTGCGGGAGATATCTGTACGCGTTCTTGCCGTTTCTGCAATACGTTGACTGGCAAGCCGCTCCCGTTGGACCCGAAGGAGCCTGCGAATGTGGCGGAAAGTATCCGGCTGATGAATTTGAAACATGCGGTCATTACTTCTGTCGACCGGGATGATTTGCCTGATTTGGGTGCGCAGCATTGGGTGGATACGATCCGTACGATAAAAGCGGTTAATCCTGAAACGACAGTAGAGGTCTTAATCCCCGACTTTCAGGGACGGTTGGAACTGGTGGATAAAGTGGTGGCAGCCGCTCCCGAAATAATATCCCATAATATGGAAACCGTTCGCCGTATCAGTCCCGATGTGCGTAGTGCCGCGAAGTACGAAGTGAGCCTTTCCGTGCTTGCGCGTATAGCTGCACAAGGCGTTGTTGCCAAGACCGGTATAATGGTAGGCTTAGGTGAAACAGTCGAGGAAGTTTGCGAATTGATGGATGACGTGCGGGCTGCCGGTGTCTCCGTCTTGACAATCGGGCAATACTTGCAGCCAAGCCGGAAAAATATTCCGGTAAAAGAATACGTTACGCCCGAACAGTTTGAGTCTTATAAATCAATTGCTTTACAAAAAGGGTTCAAAAAGGTGGAAAGCGCTCCACTGGTCCGTTCCTCTTATCACGCTGAAAAACACGTATGATGGCGAAAACATTTCTCTGTACAGTTTGTTATGTTATAAAGGGAAAAAAGGTGGAAAGGGTATGAACAAAGTGAAGAGGAGCCTGGATAATCAGGCTATAGGCTTAGTGCCACTGTTGCTGTTTATGTTTTTGGATAATTATTTTTCATATTTGTTATCCTTCATAATCGGCGTTACCTTTTGTTTCGTTTGTATTTTCTTGTTTCAGATCCTGAGTAAGGATAAGGTTTATCAATTTTTGTTGTTACCGGCTGCGACAACATTAGTTCTTTATTCGATTTTTCTTTGCCTTCGGCTTGAACCGGTGTTGTTTATTTATTCTCCGTTGATAACAGAAGTGTTGTTGGTTGTGGTATTGGCGTTTTTGGGGTTTGCCAAGCGGACAATATTGCGGCGGATCCGGACTTCTCAGCATCCGACCTACAAGCGGACATTGGTGCGTACTACGTTAAATGAATTCTTTTTTGTCGCCCAGCTCATCCAGAACCTTTATACATTGCATCTGTTCATTATTTTGGTATACAGTATTCTGCCCGAAACGATGCAGAGCGTGCGTATGGAGCGTTTTTTATACAGAGAGCTTGGGATCGTTATCGGAGTATTTTTGATTCTATATGAACAGATAAGGATTTCGATGATGCAAGGCAGCCTTCGGAAAGAAATGTGGTTACCTGTTCTGAACGACGGTGGAAAGGTGATAGGTTGCATAGCTCGATCCGTAAGTCGTTCGTTACCAAAAAAGTATTATCATCCTGTCGTACGTGTGGCTGTTATTTATCAGGGAATGCTTTATCTGGTAAACAGAGGGAAGAAGTCTTTTGTATCTCCTGATACGATCGACTATCCGTTCTACAGCTATGTTTTGTTCCGTCATAGTATAGAAAGTACGGTGCGTGAAACAATGGGTGGCTTGGGTGAAAAAGAAGATGTCATGCCCCGCTTCCTGATTCGGTACACATTTGAGAACGAAAAGGTGAAACATCTGGTGAACTTGTATGTGATGTGTGTGCGTTCAGAAAAGGTCATGGATCAGATCAAACAACCGAACGGAAAGCTCTGGACTTCCAAACAGATTGAAGAAAATCTGGGTTCGGGTGTTTTCAGCGAATATTTTGAACAGGAGTTTGCTTATTTGCAAAACACGGTCCTGCTGGCAGAAAATTTCTGCTGTGCTGGTTGTTAGAATCGATAAGGAGGTATGTCAGAACAAATTACTGTTTACTGAAAGATCGTGATGAAGATGTTTTGACACCTTCTTATCGGTTCCCCAATTCAATAACTTCCAAATCCTTGATCTGTTTCCCGTCTATAACGAAACGTACCAGAGTCCTTATCTGATGAAACCCGCTCTTACCAGCTGCCCCCGGATTTATATACAAACAATTCAAACTTCTGTCGAAAGCGACTTTCAGGATATGCGAATGTCCGGCAATGAAAAGATTAGGGCGGGTGTCGTACAGTTCTTTCCGGATAAGCGGGTTATAACGTCCGGGATAGCCTCCTATATGTGTCATCATCACGTTTACTTCTTCAACTTTGAAATGAGCGACCTGCGGATATTGCAGCCGAAGCGATTGCCCGTCGATGTTGCCATATACGGCACGAAGCGGTTTCAAGGCAGCCAGGCGTGCCGCCAGTGTGTCCGAACCGATATCTCCAGCATGCCAGATCTCGTCACATTCCGAGAAATATTCCATGTACTTGTCGTCCCACCAGGCGTGGGTATCTGAAAGAAGTCCTATTTTAAGCATAACAATTTCTTTTATCCCACAAAAGTATTTATATTTACCGACCGAAGATAATAATACGATGGAGAATTCACATAAATACTTTAAACGTGATATTAGCTGGTTGTCCTTCAACTATCGCGTTTTGCTGGAAGCGGAGGATGAAACGCTCCCTATCTATGAGCGTATCAAGTTCCTGTCGATCTATTCGTCCAATCTCGAAGAGTTTTACGAAATAAGGGTTGCCGAGCACCGGGGAGTAATCATGAAAAAGAACTTCACCGAAGAAAGCGGGGCGGAAGCCGAAGAGACGCTTGCCGAAATCACGGAAGAGGTGAACCGACAGCAGCGCGAATACTATCGCATATTCTCCAAAGTATTGCAGGAATTGAACCGGCAGGATATCTACCTGTATCAGGACAGCCGGCCGGAACCGTTTCATGAAGAATTCGTGCATAACTTTTTCAATGAAGAGGTGTTCCCTTTTCTCTCGCCGGTCATGATACAAGCGGGGGATATCCGTACGTTCATACGCGACCGTCGTCTTTATCTGGTGATCCGGATGGTGAAAAAGAGCAAGCGGATGGCGGAGCCGGATTATGTGCCGGACTATTATTATGCCCTGATGAAAATCCCGTATGCGAAAGTACCTCGTTTTATCGAATTGCCTACGCATGAAGGAAAACACTATATCATGTTTATCGACGATATTATCCGGGCCAATTTGTCCAGTATCTTCCCCGGCTATGTGGTGGAGAGTTGTTATAGCATCAAGATTTCACGGGATGCCGATATTTACCTGGATGACGAGAAAGGCGGGAATATCGTGGAAAACATTCGTAAGAAAGTGAAAAAGCGTAAGATCGGTGCCTTAAGCCGGTTTATGTATGACAGCAATATGCCCGATGATTTCTTGGCGTTTATATGCAATGCTTTTGGTATTACCACAGACGATCTGGTATTGGGAGGACGGTATAACAATTTGCAGGATCTGATCAAACTGCCGAATCCAAGAGGAAAAGAACTGGAGCAGCAGGTCCCGTCTCCCATGCGTGTGCCTTTTCTGGACGAGATGGGCTCTGTCTTCCGGGCGGTGAAAAAACGGGATATCCTGTTGCATTTCCCCTATCAGTCTTTCGACTACCTGATCCGCTTCCTGATGGAGGCGGCTTTTGATCCGAAAGTAGATGAGATCAAAATCACGCAATACCGGGTGGCGGAGAATTCGGCTGTTATCAACACGTTGATCAGCGCTGCTCAGAACGGGAAGAAGGTGACGGTCTTTGTGGAGTTGAAAGCCCGTTTCGACGAAGAGAACAATATGAGTACGGCCGAACGGATGGAGCAGGCGGGTATTCGCATCATCTATAGCATCCCCGGTCTGAAAGTACATGCAAAAGTGGCGGTTATTCTGCGGAAAGATACGGAAGACGGCTGCAAACGGCGGGATTTTGCCTATTTGAGTACCGGCAATTTCAATGAAAAAACGGCACGCATCTATTCCGATATGGCGTTGCTGACTTCGAATGCGGAATTGATAACCGATATAAACAAAGTGTTTGCGGTGCTGGAAGGGAAGCTGGCCGGACCGACATTCCGCCATCTGCTGGTCGCCCGCTTCAATATGGTGCCGGAACTGACTCGCATGATCCATCGGGAGATTGAGCATGTGAAGGCCGGACGTAAAGGACGCATCGTGTTGAAGATGAACGGACTGCATGATCAGAATATGATCAATGAATTGTATAACGCAAGCGAGAACGGGGTGGAAATCGACCTGATTGTCCGGGGGATTTGTTGCCTGGTTCCGAACCGTCCGTTCAGTGCGAATATCCGGGTGACCCGTATAGTGGATATGTTTCTGGAACATTCTCGCATCTGGTACTTCTATAATGATGGTGAGGAGGAGCTGTTCCTGACTTCTGCCGATTGGATGCGCCGGAACCTGAATCGGCGTATAGAGACTGCTTTCCCGATTCTGAATGCGGAGATCAAGCGAAATATCATAGATATCCTGAATATCCAGTTGCAAGATAATGTAAAAGCCTGTTTGATCGACGAACATCTACATAACAATTTCAAACGGGATGGCAACCCGGTGAAAGTCCGGGCACAACTGGCTGTTTATGAATATCTGAAAAACAAAATATAGACGGTATGGATCTTCCTTTTCCCTGGACATTCGTATTATTTACCTTATGTTTTGTCGCCCTGATCGCAGGAGCCTTGCTCGGATTTGCGGTCGGGTTTCGTACGGGTGGCAGACAAGAACGCTTTCGGTTGGTGAAGGAGAAGCTGAAACGGAATAAAGCGGCCATCTGCCGTTGGCAAAAGGAACGTTACGAATATGCCAGGCAGGTGAAGCAGTTGGAAGAAGACTTGTTGCATTCGGCATCCGAATCCGAATACTATAAGGAACGGATGTCTGACCTTGAGTTCTACCAGCAGAAACTCCGGGAGAGCGAGCGGATAATTTCCTCCTTATCGGTTGAAAACGAATGCCAGTCCGATTCCCTTTCGATGCTGGTCCAGTTGAAAGAGGATCCGCTTCGCACGAACCTTACCCGCGAGGAATGGAATGGGCTGTTCCATCTGACCGATATCCTTTTCCACCATGTCTTGTCCGACTTGAAGGAGAAGCGAGGGATTACCCGCCATGAACAGGAAATCTGCTGTCTGGTCAAATGGAACTTCTCGCGGAAGGAACAATTGGCTGTTTTCAATAATACTTCGGAAGCACTGACCAAATCGAAAAACCGGTTGAAGAAGAAGCTCCGACTGGATGAGAAGGTCGATTTGGATCAATTTATTCGTCTTTATTAAGGACCGGAAAGAGACGGATTGTCCGCCAAATTGGATATTTGTTACTTTTTGATTGGTTTATATGGTTGTATATTAGTTTGTTATCCGGTGTCTCACTTGTCCGGCATCGTCTCTTTTCTTTCTTTTTCTTCCTCTCTATCTTTGTTTCGTGTAAATTTAATTTTTTAAGATAATCTAATGGAGGAATGATATGAGAACGCGATTTCTATTAACTTTGATTCTGATCGCCCTGATAGGGGGGACCGCTTGTAATCGGTCATCCAAACCGGCTAAACAGTCTATCTTTATGAAGAGGGCAACTGGTTTTGCTTATGAAGTATTGGTGGTAATGGACAAAGATGCGTGGAAAGGGGAAGCGGGTCGGTTACTGTACGACCAACTGACTGCTCCTATTCCGGGACTGCCGCAGAATGAGCCGGCCATGCGGGTGACGTATGCCGAGCCTTTCCAGTTTAACGGTCTGCTGCATTATGTCCGCAACATTATCCATGTCCGAATCGATGAATCCCTTTATACAAAAGTGTCTGTACATAAGGAAAAAGACCGGTGGGCTACGGGGCAGGAAGTGGTTACGCTCAACGCTCCTTCTTCCCGGATTTTGGCTGAATACTTGGAAAAACAAGGCACATCATTGGTTGCTTGGTTGGGAGAGAAAGAACGGGAACGGCAGGCCGATTATCTGGAAAGTTCGCATAGCGTCTGGGTGAATGACAAAGTGAGGGCACGTTTCAATGCGCAGCTGTATGCTCCGGAAGAGATGTGTTCTTACAAAGATACGGCAGATTTCTTTTGGGTGACTGATCATGGCACGAGAGGACGGATCGATATGGTCGTGTATAGTTTTCCTTATGTCAGCGGACGCACGTTTACGTTGGATTATCTGGTCGCCATGCGCGATTCCGTTTTGGGAGAACATATACAGGGGGCGTTTCCCGGTTCTTATATGACGACCGAAAAGCGTTTTACCCCCTCTTACGAGGCAATCTCGAAGAACGGGGAATACTGTGGAGTCGTGCGAGGCTTATGGGAGATGGAAGGCGACATGATGGGCGGCCCGTTTGTCAGCCATGCCCATCTCGATGAAAAGAACCAGAGGGTTGTCGTGGCGGAAACCTTCGTTTATGCCCCGGGGAACTGCTCCGGCGGGGCGAAGCTTCGCTCTATACGTTTTGCATGGATTGACGGAAAAAGAAAAGGGAGGGGAGAAGATGGATAATGTTTTCCCCCCTTCCTTTTATTAAGATTAGTGGCTGATTGATATCTTCTTCGAACCGATCTTTTCACCTGTGTTATCCATGAGGTGTATGAAATAAATTCCATTGGGAAACTCCGTAGTATTTATGGAGATTGTTTTATTTGTCATAGAGACCTGTTTCATTAATGAGCCTGTCTGATTATAAATCGCAACTTTGTATGAACTGCTGTTTTTCATTCTTGCCATATCCTCATTAATGTCTATTTGTATTAGTTGAGATGAGTTGCTATAAGAGATCGTATAATAGTCCTGTGTTTCAAAAGCTATATATTCAGTTATATTCCCGTCTGTGAAGGAAAGTTCGAATATATCGCTTTGTGGTGTACAAGAAAGTGTGTAGTAATCTCCTCGTGGAAAGTATTGCAGATAGAATGGGCCTGTTCCGTCCCATAAACTGCATGTCAGATTCTTTTTGTTGGAAGTAAATTCCAAAACAACTTCTTGGTTTTTACAAACGTCGTAAGCACCGCCCCAGTGGTCGACAGTTACTTTTTGATTTTCTAATAACGGGCAATTCAGTTGATAAAAACTGCCATTTATATGGATAACATAAGGATCTGGGTCTGGCTCCGGTTCTGGAACAGGGATGCCATCTACGAATTGGGCTCCCGTGTTATTAGGATCAAGCCAGTCTTTCAGACGACGTTGAGGATTGGTTCCGTAATCCCAAGAAAGATGAAATTGGCCGTAGATAGCATAGTCTGCTGCAGGATTATTGCAGTTGATATCTGAACCACCAAATAATTGGCCGATGACTCGATGTGTATTTCTTGTCAATAGAGGTGATCCGGAAGAACCTCCTTCTGTTACGGAAAAACCGTTTGTTGTTTGACTCCAATTAACACGCCAATATGGAGTAGTATTTGCCGGCAGGTTAAACGATGTCGCTATTTTCTTAACATCACCACTTGGGTGGTGGATACCGACAACTCCGGTGGAACTTAAAGACGTTATTCTATCCCAACCTAAATAATAAGGGTCATAACCGGAAAGATTCTTTGGATCTTCATTTAAGGATAATAGTGCAAAATCGGAATATTCATTATTTGCCAATATGGTTGCTCCGGAAGTCGATAGGATTTGGGGTTCGCTTCCTCCACGAGAACATGAGGGACTTTCATAATTCCAATAGAACATGTAATGATTTAAGTTTGGATTTGTTACAGCATCATATTTTATATTATAATTGCCCCATCCTCCGAGACAATGATCTGCTGTTAAAAAGATTGGCCGCTTATCGTTAGCCGTTGTGTTAAGAAGTGCTCCTGTTGCATATCGGAATCCATTTACTACTATTAAAGCTATAGCTCTTTTTTCTTTTTGCCAATCTTCACCTTCTGGACAGTTAATGTTTACTTGGCAATTGCCAGATCCTCCGAATGAACGAGTTAGGATTGCAGGTGCAACGATTGGTTTATATCCATGTACAACATTGCATATTGATATTATAGCGGTTTGCGAGATATGTGCAGGTTGATAATATTCTAAAATGACATTACTTCCTTGAATAATACCAGTTGCAAAACCTTTTAGATTAATGGAGTCTCCTTTATTATTAATAGAAGTAAAGCCACCCATATATTGTTTTTTGTCTTTACTGTATAAAAACAGACTAGTTCCTTCTGGCAACCAGAATTTGTCATACAATAAGTTTATGGAAAGAGCATTCGGTGATGATATTTCCATTGTCCAGAGTTTGTCTCCATTTGTTAGTACAGTCCAGTTGCCAGCATTGGTCATATCCCAATTGACAGGTATAGGATAGCCAAAACGAGGTGGTACATTTTCATTGTCTCCTTCGTTTTCTTGATCTTCCGTATTCAATTCTTCAACCGTTTTGGGAAGTAGTGCTTTATAGGAGTTTATTTGTGCGTTCTTTTGTATGAATAAATGTTGATTTTCCACTCTGAATGAGAATGGTAATTCATTTGTACTGAGTTGTGCATTTACCAATAGTGAAACGCAGGCAAAGGTTAAAACGATGATAAAAGTTCTTGTTGTTTTCATTTTTTTTCAGATATTGATTTATACTCCAAATAGCTATTTTCCCCGAAATAGAACCTGACATTTTCCCTGTCTTGCTTGAAGGAAGAGATTTTCCTGAAATAATCGAGATACATTGTTTCGGCTTCATGATGCGGGGATGTACATCCAAGTTCAGTCGCTATCAAACCTTCGATTTTGAATTGCCCATTGTCTGCACTGTATTTGTAGTCTCCTTTGATGCTGTTGCACACGGCATCTCCTTCGAATGTGAGATCTTTTCTTAAGGTCAAGAAGGGGGTTATCTCCGTTGGGTACTTGATCTCTGTACCGTTTTCTACGGTTTTTGCTAGTATGCCGGAAATTTCTATCCCCTCTTGTATTCTATTATCCGGATTGTCCGAATCGTCGCATCCGACCCCGACCACCATGCCGAATAGTAGCAAGGCAATTTTGAATAATGATTGTAAAATAGTTGTTTTCATAAGATTTAGAATTTATGTGAATAAAAGAGAACTCTTATTTGGAAAACTAAAAAAAGTACCGTCTCGCCTGAACGACCTCCATTGTGTTACCTGGTGTCATGAATTTGTCTGTGCATTTGTGGCTTTTTGTTGCCATACTGTTTATATTTTGTTCGGTATAAAATTACTGTTTATTATTGGGATGAACCTCTTGAATGACAATCTTTTTTATTATGTTGTGCAACATTATTCGAACGTCTTCACCTGTTCCGGTACATACCCCGTGCGGATGCGCCATTCCTGCGGGTAGAGGTTGTTGGCGCGGTTGCCGAGATGTTTGGCGAAGCCGAGCGGAAACTTTTTGTGACGGACCAATACGTAGCCTTTCTCTGTACCGGCGGGTAGGAGCAGGGCTTCTTTTTTCAGATACCGGATCGCATCGTCCCAATCTAAATCAGCCACGGGAAAAGCATCCGGACGCAGAGCCGTGCTGAGTGCGAGCTCCTCGGCAGGGATGAAATCTTTTCCTTTCGCCTCGCCGATACAGATGCCGGCCGAAAGAATGCGCAGGTGCTCACGAAGCAGGGGATAGGCCCCCCGGACGGATTCGGGGAGCATCCTGAGGATACTACCGCTCCATTCGGGTGAAAAAGAAGACGTGTCCGACAGAAAGGATTTGACAGCTTTCGGGATGGCAGGAGCCGTTTTCCCCTTTTCTTTTTTATTCTTGTTTTTGAATCGAATCTCTTCCGCTTCGCCATCCGCTTTGCGCAGGGCGGCGAGGAAGAAACCTTCGCCCTTGGTCTTGTGCGGGAAAAAACGATAGACCGGATGGTTATATTTCAACGGGCCGGTGATCTGCCATTCGTCCTTTACGGCGGGGATGGGCAGTGCTTCGGCTCCCAGTTCTTCCGTTATATGATGGACGTTCTCTTCATCCTCCTCCGTGTTGTAGGTACAGGTGCTATAGATCAGCAGACCGCCGGGTTTCAGCGCGTTCCAGATGTCGTGGATGATGCGGCGCCCGCGTCCGGCACAGAGCGCGACGTTCGCGATGCTCCATTCGCCTGTACTGTCGGTATCTTTGCGAAACATACCTTCGCCGGAACAGGGCACGTCGGCGACGATCACGTCAAAGAAATGCGTAAGGCGGCCGATCTCTTTCGGATCGTTGTTCGTCACGACGCAATTCGGATTTCCCCACTTGGCGATATTTTCCGCCAGGATATGACTCCGGCTACGGATCACCTCATTGCTGACC
>ERZ779924.316-NODE-316-length-26219-cov-4.95498_pt1 | contig 26219 bp, 7 predicted proteins | sample MGYA00511955_ERZ779924 | MGnify/ENA primary metagenome ERZ779924 (study PRJEB29588, sample SAMEA1969417) | human gut metagenome | biome: human gut; feature: human-associated habitat; material: faeces | place: Denmark | collected 2008/2010 ... | reverse complement strand
ATATAGCTTAAATTTTTATTAAAAACAACCTAAGCTATGACTATATTATACGAGGAGTTGAAGTTATGAAAACGAAACTCAAAAGTAAAAAGTGGAAGTCACTTATTTCAGGTGTTCTTCTCGCAGCCAGTGCATCGAGCTTTCTCATAGCACCGGTATATGCCGCTGATTACAGCAAGCCTCTCATAGGCACGCTGAAAAAGGACAGCGAGATACTGAGTCCCGATGGTAATACCGTAACAGAAAATGACGGTAAACTTATCTATGATTTCCAAGGAAAGGACCATACCTTTACTATTACCAATAAGGATGGTATTACTGCCCGCAAAGACAGCGTTTATAATAACGTAGGCGCAGACGGCAGCTATGGCACTCTCCATATTTATCAGACAAACGATAAGAGTAATGCCTGTGACGGTGTAAACGGTTTTACTGCTAACAATGGTACTATTGTTGTCAACAGTAATCTGGATATCACTGCTACCTCGGAATATTCTTCTGTTGGTATTGCGGCAGCCAATAAGGGCAACCTGATTATCAACGGTAATGTAAAAATGCGTAAGGATGATGCAGAAAATCCCTGGGGCATCATTACCAAGAATGTTCATGGCAATATAGGTCCCGGCGGTGCAACCAGCATGGGTGGCGATGCCAACTATACAGGCGCCCGTTGGCAGCCTGCAGGTATTTCCGTTGACTATACCCGCGGTGATGTCACTGTCAACGGTAATGTGGATCTTGCTGTACGCGGTACAGCTGTAAGAACCGATGCTTATCAGGCTGACGGTGATGTACCGGCTTATGATTTGGGAACTATTTCTTTACTGGGTAATTCTATCCGTATTGATACACCGTACAGAGAAGAAAACTTTGTTGAAGGCTTCGGGAAATTTATCGAGCCGTACTATGCTCTGGCAAGCTACGGCGGCACGATTAATGTCAATGTAAAGAATCAGGAAGCACAAAACGGCAAGGTAGAAATGGTCGGCAACGTGTTGGCAATGAAGTCCTCTGATGAGGCCGGAAAGGATATGGTTTATCAAAACGGTCGCCTTAACATCGGCCTGACCACACAGGATTCCTCCTGGAAGGGTGTAATTGATAATGCCGGTACCGCAAAAGCCGGTGAAGTAAACCTGTGGCTGCAGAACGGCGCGCAATGGATTTATGAAAATGCTTCCCGTAAGGATGGCCTTGATGCAAGCAATCTTGCTGACTACAGCAGGCCGTACTATGAAAAATATGATGGTGTTTCTCATCTGAGCAGCCTTGTAGGCGGTAAGGATAAGGCATCTGCCGGTATTATTAAGGTAAATGACAGCGATCCTATTCATATTGCCAATGCTGAAGGCGTTACCAAAGTTTGGTATGAGCATGATGATGCTACACCGGGTAACATTATCGGAGGTGATGTGAAGGTTCTTAATGCTAAGGCCGGCACAGAAATGATGCTTTACACCGGCAACAACGGCATCAGCAAGGGCTTTGCCGAAGGTGATACCGCTGCAGAGAAAAATAATGTCAGCGAAGTATTGAACTCCTTGGCACACAAGCTGTGGTATATGGCAGGCGACAGCAACCTTACAGGCAGCGTATCTATTGCCGAAGGTCTTACAGCTTCCTCCCTAACTATGAAGACCGGCAACATTACCTTTGCCGAGGGTGGGCAGGGCTTCTATTACTATACTCCGGAGAAAGACGATAAGACCTATGCAACCGGCCCGATTGTAAAATCCGAAAACATCGGTGAAACACGCGAAAGCGATATCAACGGAGTAGTTTCCGTTAATGTTACCGAAGCTCAGGATGGGGTGTCCGGTAATGCTCCCAGTGCTATGTATGCAGCAGGCGAGGCAGAAGGTCCGCTTGTTGTTGATTTACAGGGCCACACCTTGAAGCTCAATGCCAACAATCAAACTGCTAATTATGTGTCTACGGTTTATGTTGATGCAGACAAGAGCATGGAGATTAAGGATTCCAAAGGGAATGGCGTGCTGAAGGTTTCCGCCGGTCTTGGTGCTGATGGCAATGCTGATACTAAGGCTAAGTATGTCTATGGCATTCGTGTAGGCGAGGGCGGCAACCTTACTGCAAATACCGATGTTGAGATAGACGGAGTTAAATCTAGTGCTACTCAGCGTGCTTATGGTGTATATGTAAGTACCAAAGGCAATGTTGTATTCGAAAAAGACCTGAGCATCAAGAATGTTCAGACTGGCAACAAGGTTGGACCGAACACGGCCGGTATTTATGCAGACAGTTCTTCAAGTGCAGATGCGCCTATTAATATAACTGTTAAAGGCAATCTTAATATTGAAAACGTATTGGGCAGTGCAATCCGTGCATTGAATACTTCAACTATATCTACTGCAGGTGCAACTATTAAAGCTGCCGATATGTCTAACGGTACGGATTATAGCCAATATTATGCTTTGCAGGCCAACAAGGGTACCATTAACCTGAATACAGGAGAAGGCATTACTGCCGGAATTCTGGACGTTACCGGTGACATGAAGGTAACTGATAATAAAGCTTCTGTTATCAATGTCAACATGACCAAGGGTTCTCAATGGACAGGCGCGGTAAGCAATATTCCAGGCAGTACATATAATGCCCCGGCCGGTCAGTTTAATCTGACAATGGCAGATGGCTCTGTATGGAATCATGAAACCGGTCGTTCGGTAGATACGCTGAAGACAACTTTTGCCGGCAGCAATGTTTCTAAGCTGGATGGTTCTGGTGTAATCTACCAGAATTCCGACAAGGGTATCACCGTTTATGATTACAGAGGTGATACAACAGTAGTATACGGACATGATGCAGAAAATCCGCTGAATATTACTGGCGGTAACTTCACTGTAAAGACAGCAGCTGAAGGTTCTAAAATTACGTTGGTAACCGATAGTCAGGGCATTAATGCCGGCTTTGAGGCTGCCGATACTGCAGCAGAAAAGAATAATGTTAAGGAAGTACTGAACAAGCTGGCTAATAAGCTGTTCTATACCGGCTACAAAGATGCAAATCTTGCCGGCGTAGTTAAGATTGCCGATGGTCTGACAGCATCTAGTGTAAGTGCTATTGTAAAAGCTTCCGGCGATGTTACCTTCTCTGACGGAAGCAATGGAACAAAAAAAGCAGGACAGGGCTTCTATGACTATACTCCGGAAGAAGATAAGCCCGATTACAAGACAGGCGCTATCACTAAATCGGAAAATATCAGCCTGAATCGCGAGGTAGACGATAAGGGTGTTGCACATATTAATGTAACTGAATCGAATGCCGGTAATAATAAATTTGCCAGCGCAATTTATGCAGGTGAGGAAACCTCTCCGTCTAAACCGATGACTGTAAATATGTCCGGGAAGGGACTGGCTTTGAATGTTGCACAAACCGGCGGACAGGCAGCGGCTATTTACGCAGGCGCTAATACTTATATCAAGGTTATTAATCCGTCCGCAGAGCAAAAGCTTTCTATTATAGCTAATAATACGGATACCAGAGGCTCTCATGGCGTTTACGCTGACGGTAATGCACATCTGAATATTTCCGGTCCAGTAGAAATTACCGATATTGTTACGAAGGGTGATTCCGCAACTGGTATTAATATCCAGGGGCAGAAGAGCGAGATTAATATTGATGGCCCGCTGACAATCAGTAATGTCAAGGGCATTAGAGAACGTGGCGCAGGCATGAATGCTTCCGGTATTCAGGTAACAGGTGACACTTCCACTGTAACTGTCAGTGGTCCGTTAGATATTTCCAGTGTACGCGGCAGCGGCATCAGACTGACCGGTAAGGATACCAAGGTGTCTGTCGGTGGCGGCACTATTACTGCAGCCGAAGACAGTGATAAATCGCATAATTTCTATGCAGTCCGCGTAGATAAAGGCACGCTGGACATCAACATGAAGGACGGCGCTGCAGGCGATACAACCACTAAGATTACCGGTGATATGTATGCAACCGGCCAATATGGCAAGAAGGTTGTGGAATACACCGGTGGCGAGCTGATTAACTGGAATGATGCAGGTGTCCTCAACGTGGCTTTGACCGATAAGGATTCCTTCTGGAAGGGCGTTGCAGCCTATGACCAGTATAATTCCGATTATGGCAGCGGCGGCAATACTACGCATGATATCGGCCAGTTCAACCTGTATCTGCAAAACGGTGCAGCCTGGACCAACGAACAGCAATCGCATGTGACAACTACGACCATAGCGTCCAAAAATCCTGTATGGGCAGGCAGCACGCTGGCAACACTGCATGGCGGCAAGGATGCAGATAGCGCAGGCCTGATTTACCAAAAGGATAACAATCCTATTTCTGTTGTAAATTACAGCGGTCATACCAATATATTCTATGAGCATGATGCTAATGATCCGACCAAGATTATAGGTGGCAGCTTCAATATTACCAATGCAGCAGAAGGCTCTGCTATCACCTTTATTACAGATAATAAGGGCATTACCTCCGGATTTGCAGATGGCGATTCCGCTGATGCTAAGGATAAAGTAGCCAACGTACTGAACAACCTGGCAGGCAAGCTGTTCTACAAGAACTATACTGATGGTCATCTGGCCGGCGTAGTGAAGATTGCCGATGGTCTGACAGCTTCTTCCGCAGCACTGAAGACCGGCGATATTTCCTTCTCTACCGAAGAAACAGGTACCTTTACACCTGGCCAGGGCTACTATGATTATAAGACCAGCAAGCCAGGCAGCCAGATAGCCAAAGAATTTACTACGGCAATTACCGGCGACGCAGCTGCTGATACGGTTTACATAGAAAAAGGCGTATTGAAGGACGATGGTACCTATGTATTTACTGCAGGCAGCACAACCATCACACCTGAAAAGCATCTGATTGCCGGTGGCGCATGGCTCCCGCAGATTAGCGCAGCTATTTCCGGCTCCGACGAAAACCATAATGTTACCATTGATATGAATGGCAACAAGCTTACTGTAGATACAGCAACCGATACTCATACAACCGGTATCGCAGCTGTTGGTAAGGGTGTAGTCAACATCAATAATGCCGGTGCAATGGCTATTAGTGCTGCAAGCACTACGAACGGACAGACGGGTGCGCTATTCGTTAATGCTGGAGGAACGATTAATATTCACAATGCCGGTGCTGATAATGTACTTACCTTGCGTGCTAACAGCGCTGCTCCGGCAAATGCTGCAGTTATCAAGAGCATGAACGGTGTAAGCGGCGTTATGTCTGCTATCACTGTTGACGGTCTTGTTGATATTTTGGCTGATAAGAGCAATGCTTCCGGTGCCAACGAAGCAATCAGTGCAGTTGCTTCCAAGGTTGAGATTGGCGGTGGCGTCATCAAGGCTATTAATGGGGCTGAATATGCTATCAGTGCCTATGGCGAATTCGCTTCCAAGAACCGTGGACAGGTTAATGTGAATGTTAAGAAGGATGCCGAAGGCTCTATCATTGGTGCAGGCAACAATAATGTACAGATGGAAGGCAATGTAAATATCGGCGGCGGCATGGATAGTGCCGGTGCAAGTGCAGATGTAAGCATTGGTCTGAATACTAGGGAATCCTTCTGGAAGGGTGATGTAAGCAATAATAACGGCAGCAGTACAGGCATCGTTAACCTTTATATGGGAAACGGTGCATCCTGGACCGGCAATAATCTTTCCGGCAACACTGTAAACGCTAATCTGGATAATGCAACCTGGAACGGCTATAGCAATGGTAATGCTATGCACCTGAAGCTGGATAACTCTATCTGGAATGTAAATGGTGCAAGCAAGCTTGCTTCCTTCTCCGGTAATAATGGCAGCATTATTGTGGCAAACAATGCAGGCGATATCAATGTAGCTGAGTACAGCGGCAATACCAATGTTATTTATAACCATGATGCTGATAATCCGACGAATATTCTCGGTGGAAGCTTTACCGTCGGTAAGGCTGATAACGGCTCCAATATTACGCTTATCACTGATAATAAGGGTATCACCAAAGGCTTTAACGCCTATGATAAGGCTGAAGACCAGAATACCGTTAATGAAGTTCTTAACAAGCTGGCACAGAAGCTCTTCTACACCGCTAATGATGGCAAGCTGGCAGGTACTGTCAAGATTGCTTCCGGCCTGACTGCTTCTTCCGCAGCCTTGAAGACCGGCGATATCAGCTTCTCTACTGATGCAACCGGCACGAAGACACCTGGTCAGGGCTTCTATGAATATACTGTAGCAGACGATTCTGTTATTACTGATCCAATCACCGGCAATCTTGATAAAAAGTATGTAAGTCTGGGAATTGAAACCGAAAAAGGAATTTACAACTTCACTAAAGATACAGTTATTAATGTAACCAAGGGTGATTACAGCTCCAACCTGAGTGCTATTGAATCCAGCGGCGGCCCGATTACGATTAATGCCGACGGACACAGTTTGGACGTAGCCTACCATGTTCTTAAGGGCAGCAATGTTGCACGTGCGGTAGCTACCGGCCTCAGCTATGGAAAGTCCAAAGACATTACTATTAAGGCTAAGAGTCTGAAGCTCAGCACTGATACCACCGGCTTCAGGGCCCAGGGTGTTTATGCAACCGGCGGTAAGATTACCATTGATGCAGACACCACTATTTCTACATCTGCGCAGACAGAAAGCAATGGTATTTACAGTGGCAGCGGCGGTACTGTTACCATGAACGGCAATCTGGATATTCAAAAGGATAGCAAGGCAGCTAATTACATTGCGCTGAATTCTGACGATAATGGCATTATCAACGTCAATGTTAAGGATGGCAAGGCAGGCGACGGCATTGTCAAGATTGATGGCGATGTCTACACCAAGTCTGCAGAAACCTATGATTATTGGGAGGATGAAACAACTTCTACATCTTCTACCGTTAATCTGGCATTGCAGGGCAAAGACAGCAGCTGGAACGGCCGCAGCCTCTACGAAGTTACTTCCGGTGATGATTCCACCAGCTATGGCACCTTTAACCTGTGGCTGGCAGATGGTGCAACCTGGACAAACGAGAAGAACGGCAAAGAGGTTCCGAGCGGCTTTACCGGCAGCCATGTAACCAACTTTACCGGCGGTGCTGATGCAGCACATGCAGGCAACATCTTCCAAAAGGACAGCAAGAATCTGACTGTTGACAACTACAGCGGCAATACCAACATTTTCTACGCTCACACCGGCAACGGTGAAGCAGCAGCCGATTATAAAGCTGGTGACACCATTATCAAAAATGCGGCAGAAGGCTCTGTAGTATCCTTGATTACCGATAACAGCGGTATTGCAATGGATAACGAATACAGCATAGCTAATGTGCTGAACGCATTGGCAGGCAAGCTGACCTACAGCAACTATGTAAATGGCGAAAATAACTTGACAGGTTATGTAAAGATTGCCGACGGCCTGACTGCAAGCAGCAAGGCTATGCAGACTGGCGATATCTCCTTCAGCAGCAAGGACGGCAAGGGCAGCTTAAAGGATGGCTCCATTGCTCCGGGCCTCACCTATCCCGATACCCAGACTCCTGAGAGCAGCAAGCTCAACAGCGGTATTACCGGCGATGCTAAGGCAGATTACCAGTATAAGAAAGACGGCATTCTGAAGGAAGACGGCTCCTATGTATTCACTCAGGATCCGACTAAGATCGAGGTTAAAGAAGGCGCCGCAGTAGGTGCAACCGATAAAGACATCGTAATCGACACCACCAAGGCTAAGCTGGAGCTGAAGGGTGCAACCGGCATCAATGCAAATGGTGCAGATGTTACTGTTAAGGGCAACACCGATATTAGCGGTAATGTTGGCATCAATGCAGCAAACGGCAACGTAACCCTGAACGGCAGCAGCACTATCAGCGGTACTGACGCTGCAATCAATGCAGGCGAAAACGGTAATGTGAATGTTAATGGCAACAACAGCGCATTGACTATTAACGGCAGCATCAATGCTGACGGCGGCAATATTACTGTAGACAGCGGCAAAGCAAGCAGCACTATCAAAGGTGATGTTAATGCAGCAAATGGCGGCAGCGTAGTAATCAAGCTGACCGAAAAGAATTCCGAAATGACAGGCGGCTACAATGTTGATGGCAACAGCAGCATTGCACTGAGCCTGGCAAACGGTGCAACCTGGCATCTGACTGACGGCGAAGAAGCTGCAGGCATGTCCCTGCTGAGAATGGCTAAGGGTGCAGCTGATGCAGGCCTGACCATCAACGGCGGCAAGACCGAGGCTGAAAAAGGCTTCCTTGACATGACCAAGAGAACCAAAACTCTGGACATCGCTCATTACAGCGGTTGGGAAACCGTTATCTATGACCATGAGGGTAAAGGTGACAAGGTTGAGGACTACAAGTCCGGCGATACCGTTATTGCTAAGGCTGACAAGGGCTCCGGCGTAATTCTGTCCACCGACGGCAGCGGCATTACCATGACCGATAAGAATGCTGTTGAAGCAACCTTGAAGGCATTGGCACAGAAGGTTACCTATAAGGATCATGCCGCAAACGGCGAAAATCTGAGCGGTAAGGTACAGATTGCCGAAGGACTGACCTCCTCCAGCGTAAGCAAGAACCTGGGCACCATCCACTGGGATGAAAACGGCAAGGGCCAATATGATCTGAACAGTGTAAATTGGAGTCAGATCATCGAAGGCGACTACGAAACCTTTGTAATGAAGGGCGTAAGAAGCGCAGCAACCACCTCCCTGCACACCTGGCGCGACAACATGCAGGATACCTACACCGGTGCAGACATGGCTGATGAAGACGGTATGTTCGCAAAAGCACTGGGCGGCAAGACCAGCTCCGATGTTAAGGGCCTGAAGGACAGCAACACCTACTACGGTGTACAGGTTGGCTACGACAAGGCTGCAGCAAACGGCTGGCACACCGGCGTTGCCTTTGACTACCGCAACGGCGATTCCAACTATCTGCTGGGCGGCAAGGGTGACAACCAGATGTACAGCTTGGGCGTATACGGCGTGAAGAACTTCGAAAACGACGCCTTCTTCCGCGTAGCAGCGAAGGTTGGCCGCGTTGAAAACGAATATGACGTATACAACGAAATCCGCAGCCTGAAGCTCCATGGCGATTACAAAGCCAATGCTTATGGCCTGACCATGGAATACGGCAAGACCTTCGGAACCGAAGAATCCTACTTCACTCCGAAAGCACAGCTGACCTGGTCTCAGGTAGGTGCTAAGGACTACACTGCGCATACCGACAAGGCAACCATGCAGATTAATCAGGACAGCTACAGCAGCTTTGTTGGCAGACTGGGCTTTGAAGCAGGCGTGAAGAGCGAAAAGGGCCGCGTATATGCAGGCCTGTTCGCAGCACACGAATTCAACGGCGACATTAGCGCAAGCTACTTTGCAAACGATGGCGACAGAAAACACACCAGCTTCAACGGCGAAGAAACCTGGATGGAAATGAAGCTCGGCGGTACTTATGATTTCAGCAATAATGCACATCTGTATGCAGACTTTGCTAAGGACTTCAACGGCAACTTCGAGCGTAAGTGGAAAATGAACGCAGGTATACGTTTCGAGTTCTAATAGGCTGATTAAGCTCTCTCATATTTTCATACTCAGCCGTGGTGTTGCCCTGGCAGCGCTGCGGCAAACTCCAAACACTCAAAAACTCATAAATCAAAAAATCGGGAAAAACAAGAAAACAGCTATCTGTCGGCAAGCAGATAGCTGTTTTGTCTTTATAGTACAGAGAAAGCATAGTTAACCGGTGCTATGTGATTGTGTTTACGCTTTTGAGTATAGAGTAAATACGCAATAAATTCAGTTTTTACTTGACGTAGCACGCTATATATGGTAGACTCTATATGATAAAAAATACCAATAACAGAAAAATGTAAGTAATACACCCCTGAGAAAAAATGTTCTTTACAAAAGGAAAAAATTGCTACTGCTTTGTTATTAAATAATTATAGAATTATAAGCGATCAGGTGAGGATATTTTGCTGGATATCTTCTTAACAGGGAAGTCTGATGTGATTTCGACGCTGTTCCGCAACTGTGAAAGAGAGCTGCTTTGTCGTTAAGCTGTTGCTTAAACCTCTTACCAAGGGATAAAGTGGCAATGATCTTAAGCCAGGGTACTGACTGATTGTACATATTAAGGGTCTACGAGATTAGACGCGCTTAATGAGAGGGAATTTTTGGGCATTTGGATTGCAAGATTTTCCTTTCGTTGTTAGTGTGTGCTAATCTTTTTTTATTTTTTATAGATGAAAAATTTTATATTTTAAGCAATTATATTGCAAGGAGTGAGAGTATGAGGAGTTATCAACAAAAAAAATGGCAGCTGCTGGCTGCCGGCGTTTTGATGTCAGTATGCACGTCATGCTTTACTGCACAGCCTGCCTGGGCCGCAGAATATAATAAAGGCCTGACCGGTAAAGCAGATAAGGATGCGCCGATGCTTAATGCTGACGGCAACACTGTGGTGCTTGATAAAGGCACCAAAACAGTAACCTATGATTTTAAGGGTACAGACAACACCTTTACTGTAATAAATAAGGATGCTGTCGCTACCAAAAACGGCTATAACTATGTTTACAACAACATAGGCAGCGATGGCAGTAAGGGTACTTTATATCTGCGCCAGACCAATACCCATTCTAATGATTTCAGTGACGTAGCAGGCTTTGCAGGCAGCAACGGCAGAATTGAAATCAACAGTAATCTTGATATTAATGCTTATTCAGCATATGCTTCCGTTGGTGTCAGTGCGGGCAGCGGCAATTTGATTATCAACGGTAACGTGAAGATGCGTAAGGATGACCCGTCTAATCCGTGGGGCATTATTACCAACAATGTTCACGGCAACATCGGACCTGGCGGCGTAACCTCCATGGATCCGACGGACTTTAACTATACCGGCGCACGTTGGCAGCCGAATGCCTTCAGTGTCGGCTATACCGGAGGCAGCATTACCGTTAACGGTAATGTGGATGTAGCTGTACGCGGTACTGCGGTGCAGACCGGTGTGTACAATGCTTCCGCAGGCGTGCATCCCTATAATCTTGGCAAAATCAGTCTGGTAGGAGATTCTATTAAAATCGAAACTCCGTCTGACGAAAGAAAAGCAGACGGCAGCTTCAAGGAAGCATATTATGCTTTGGCAAGCTATGGCGGTACAATCAATATCAACGTAACTGATGCTAATAATAACCAGGATAAAAGCTCCGTTGAAAACGAAAAGCTGGAGGCTGCCGAAGGCAAGACAACCAATATCATCGGTAACGTTATTGCTTTGAAGCGCTCTGAGCGTACCGATAAGCCTGATGTATATCAGGACGGCCGTCTGAACATCGGCCTTACTACCAAGGATTCAACATGGAAGGGTGTTGTTGACAACGCCGGTACCGACCATGCAGGCGAGGTAAATGTATGGCTGAGCAACGGCGCACAATGGACACATGAAGCAACCTCCCGTGTTGACGGCCTGGATTACAGCAACATGCCGGCATACAGCAAGCCGAGCTATGATAACTTTGACGGTACTTCTTATGTAAATAAACTTGTTGGCGGCAAAAACGCTGCCGGCAGCGGCTTCATTTATCAGGACAGTGATGTTAAGCTGAATTTTGCTGATTACAGCGGTTACAATACTATTGTTTATAAGCATAATGAAAACGGTACTCAGAAGGAGCATTATATCGGCGGCGATACTACTATTCAGCATGCCGGTGCCGGTGCCAATGTTACCCTGGCAACCGATAACGCCAAGATTAACCTGAAGGATGATAAAGAGGTTGAAGCAGTACTCAACGCGTTGGCAAGCAAGCTGACCTATAGCGGTTATGTGAAGGATGAAAGAAATCTTTCCGGTACTGTTATGATTGCTTCCGGTCTGACTGCTTCCGGCATTACTGCCGAAGCTAAGGGCATGATCAGATTTAACGAAGCAACCGGTGAGGGCGGTTATACCAAGCCGCAGGAGGGTGAACAGAATACCGCCAATATCAACAGCGGTATGACCGGTACTTCTGCCGACAGTGATTATACCGATGCGAATATCCGTCAGGATGACGGCTCCTATAAATTTACTCAGGCTACTACAATAAATGTGGCTGACGGAACTGCTATTGATGCAGCAGCCAACATAAAAATCAATGCGGAAGATACAGCTTTGACCTTGGATGCCAAGAAGGGTATTGTTACAAACGGCAAGACGGTAGATATTTCTGCGCGTACCTTACATTTGTCCGCACAGGAGGATGCTATTACTGCTGACGGCGGCAAGGTAACAAGCTTGGGCATTACCAATATTAACGAGAACGATAAAACCGATAAGCCTGCGGCCAAGAATGCTGTTAAGGCAACTAACGGTGCCGAGGTTACTCTGGGCAACGGCGTAATCAGAGGCAGCATTATCAGTGACGGTTCCGTAGTCAACATCAATAAAGATAATTTAGATAAAGAGGGCAATTACAAGACCGGTTCCGTAGAAGGCAACCTGGCTGTTGCCGATAGCGGTAAAATTGACCTGACTGTTGCCGGCGGCAAATTCGTGGGCAGCATTGTCAAGACTGGTAATGTAGCGGCTGCAGCTGTGGGCGATGACGGCACTGTAAATCTGACACTGGCTGACGGCGCGGTATGGACCGGCGCTCATAAGAACGCTGATGCAGCGCTTAATCTTACTCTTTCCGGTGCTTCTTGGAACAATACCAATACAGACGCAACCTTTGTCAACAGCTTAAATGGTGGCAAGGGTGTTGTAAAATCTATTAAATATATCAATCCGAACGGCGGAAATAATGAAGAAGTAGAAATTCCCGTCAACGGCTTTATCAGCATGGCTCCCGAGGCCGGTGCCGTTACCGTAGGCAATTTCAGCGGCACTCATATCGTAAGCTATGATCATGATAATGCAGGCACCGATGTAAGCGATTACAAGGGCGGCAACTTCACTGTTGAAAAAGCAGATAAGGGTTCTATGCTGATTGCGGCAACAAACAGCAAGAACATTAAAACCAATGACCAGGACGCTGTAGAAGCAGCCTTCAAGGCATTGAGCCAGAAGATTTATTACGGCAATGCCGGTGTTGACGAAAACCTGACCGGTAAGACTATGATCAGCTCCGGCTTGACCTCCTCCAGTGTTTCCCGTTGGCTCGGTGACATGAAATTCGACAGCGCTAATGGCGGCGTAGGCAGCTTCGTCGGCGGCAGCGGTGTTAATATTACCGGCGACTACGAAACCGCACTGATGAAGGGCGCAAGAGCGGCAACCACCAGCGCAATGCTTTCCTGGCGTGATAATGCTGCGAACGTAATTTATCGCGGTGATTTGCTGCGTGCGCATATGGAGAGCGACGGCATCTGGGCTAAGACCTACGGTGGCAAGGATACCTACAATGCGAATGCGGTTGATCTGAGCAACAGCTATTGGGGTGCACAGGTTGGCTTTGACCGTATGTATGACCACGGCTGGATTGCAGGCGCTGCTATTGATTATCAGAAGGGCAGCTCCACCTATAACTATACCGACGATGACTTCGGTACTGTCGGCGGCAATACCGGTGACAACAAGCTGTACAGCTTTGGCCTGTATGCTTCTAAGGATTTGGGCGATGGCGCACATCTGGATTTTGCAGCTAAGGCCGGCAGCGTACGCAACGAGTTCAGCGTACGCAACGGCATCGGCACAGAGCTGAGCGGTACCTACAGAAACCGTGGCTACAGTGCTACCGCAAGTCTGGCAAAACGTATCGGTACAGATAAGAGCTACCTTGAGCCTCAGGCACAGCTGACCTGGGCACACTTGGGCGGCAGAAACTTTGCTGCCGTAACCGATGGCGGTGAGGTTCTGGACGTTAACCAAGGCAACTACAACAGCTTGGTTGGCCGTCTGGGCTTAGAGCTTGGCAAGACCGGTCGTCTGGGCTCTGTTTATGCCCGCTTCGGCCTGGCGCATGAGTTCTCCGGCGATATCACCGGCAGCTACAGCGCAGAGGACGGCGGCAGCAAGACTACCTCTGTAGAAACTAAGGGAACATGGGCTGAAATGAGCCTTGGCACTACCTTGAATATTAAGCCTAACGCAAGCGCATACTTTGATGTATCCCGCAGCTACGGCGCAGATTACGAGCATGACTGGAAGTTCAGCGGCGGCCTGCGCTTTGCACTGGACCGTCTGCCAAAGCAGGAAATCAGCGGTAAGGCTGAGGCTGAACAGTTCATTGCAGGTAATGCGGCAGAGGTTCAGGAAAATGCGGCTGCTAATGTAAAAACCGACGCAATGCCGGGTATTGCTGCACAGGAGCAGACTCTCAATGCCCAGCCTGCAGTGCAGGAGGCAGAAGAAACAACTGCTGTTGCAGAGCATTCCGAGCCGAAATATGTTGAAACAGTAACCACTTACGATGCACCGGAGCCGACCGCAGCAGACTTTAACGAAATGAGCTTTGAGCTGGCACCTATCGTTGTTACCGCTTCCCGTATGGAGGAATCCATCCTGAAGGCTAAAGCAGATATGAGCGTTGTCGGCCGTGAGGAAATCGAGCAGATGCACATGGACAACGTGGAAGAGGTTCTGCGTACAGTTCCGGGCGTACAGTTCCTGGATTACGGCTCCAACGGCTTGAATGCCAACGTAAGCGGTATCCGCATCAACGGCAGCAAGGACGTTGTTATCCTGGTTGACGGCGTGCGTGTTAACGACTTCAAGGGCGCAGGCAGCAGCGGTTATATGTTTGCCGCACTCATGAACAATATGGATAACATCGAGCGCGTCGAGGTAATGCGCGGCAGTGCTGCTACCATGTACGGCAGCGGTGCTAAGGGCGGTGTTATCAACATCATCACCAGAAGACCTGAAGGTGCAAAAACCGTTATTGATATTGCCAAGGGCAGCTTCGGCAAGGAAGCCTATAAATTCAATACTCAGGCTGCCAAAGACAAGGTAAGCTACAATATTTACCATGACAGAACCATTTCCGGCACCAGCAAGGACGGCAGCGGTAAGGAATGGCCGGGTCAGAGCAATACCAAGAGCAGCGGTGCTAAATTTGAGTATAAATTCAACGATGCCAATAAGCTGACCTTGAACTATGAAACCATCGGCTCCAACTTCAGCGGTACCGACCTGGTATACGGCGGTCATTATGTAGGCATGTACGACAGCAATAGCGTAACCCTGAAGCATGATTGGCAGATTAACGATCAGTGGAGCAATTCTCTGATGTATCGTGCAACCAAAGAAAAATCCTCATGGGATAAGCCGGGCGGAGAGGACACCGATATTTCCGAGCCGATTACAAGCAATCTGGAATATAAGCTGTACAGCGATAACTTCAAATATCAGACCGACAGATATACTATGGTCGGCGGTATCGAATACAGCAAGGGCAAGGATAATACTAACCACAAGGAAACCAGCAATACTTCGCTGTTCCTGCAGGGTGATTGGGAGCTTGTGCCACATGTAACCTTATCCGGCGGTATTCGTCACGACAGACCTGACAGCTATGAATGCCATAACTCCATCAGCTATAAGCTGGGTTGGGATATTACCGAGAAGGATACCCTGTATGCAGGCCGCAGCGATTACTACATTCTGCCGAGCCTGACACAGCTGTACGACCATAAATACGGTAATGCAGACCTGCGTGCTTCCGAAGGCCGTACAACATCTATCGGTTACAACCACGAATTTACACCTGATAATTACATGATGCTGAGCTGGTTCGAAACCAAGTCCGGTGTTGGCATGACTATGAACAGCACCACCGACAAGGACGATCCGAACTATGGCCAGTATCAGAACAGCATAGGCGGTATTTCCCGCGGCTGGAATGCACAGTACAATGCTCGTCTGAGCGATGCTGTAACGGTTAAGCTGGGCTGGGCACATCTGTTCTATGATGAAAAGGACAGCTTTACTCAGGGCTATGCACCTAAGGACAAAGCAACCTTCGGTGTATATTATGACAAGGATAAATTCAGTGCTGCCTTCGACGGCTTCTACTTCATCCGTGATAAACGCGGCATGAAGGAAGGCGTTAAGGGCTGGCCTTCCGATAAGTATGGCGTTTACAACCTTGCTCTTAATTACACAGCTGATAAGCAGACTAAGTTCTACGTTAAAGTAGACAACATCTTCAACAAGCTGTGGGCTGAGCACACAGACGTTATCTGGGGCGGCGGTGCCGACAGCTGGTATGCTATGCCTGGCAGAAGCTTTATCGTTGGCATGCAGTACACCTTCTAAGATAAACAGACTCATGTTATATACGGAGCAGTAACTTCTGCTCCGTAGTATATAAAAAACTTTTTTGATGAATGTAAAGGAGATTATATCATGGCAAAAGCTGCTAAAGAAGAAACCAAAGTAACCGAAATGGAAAATAAAATCGAGAAGATGACTAAGTTCCTGGCTGACAATAAAATCGAATGCTTCGATATCCAAAAGCTGGAGGACGAGCACCACACCACTATCTTCCGCAGCCGCATGGAAGTTAAGGGTCAGCTGCTGCCGATGGCATTGCTGATGGATGACAGCGTTTATATGCTGCTTCAGGTGCAAATCGCTCCGCAGGTAATTGATGAAGAAAAGCTGAAAGCACTTGCCGGTGCTATCAACAACATGAACAACAATGTTCGTCCGTTCAAATTCACCGTTTCCGAGAGAGGCGACTTCATGCTGAACGCATGCATTACCGCCGAAAACACCACCTTCAACCCGGCTTTGGTAAACGCTATCATGGGTGAAGCAGTTAAATTTATGGAAGCACAATACGGCAACATTATGGAAGCCGTTTGGGCTAAATAAGGAGAGTGGCAGAAATGAAAAAGAAACTTATGACTTTGCTGATGAGTGCTGTTATGGCTTTGGGTATCAGTGCCAGCGCGTTTGCCGCACCTGTAGGTGTTGTTAATGTTAATGCCGTTCTGAACAGCTATCCGGGAATTACCGAGATTGCCAAATCCGTAGCACAGGAAAAAACTCGCCTGCAGGAAGAGTTCAATAAGCAATCTGCTAACATGAGCGATGCTGAAAAGCAGGCTCTGGCTGAAAAGCTCAGCAAGCAGCTGGCAGACTTTGAACAGAAGAAGATGGCTCCTGTACAAAGAAAAATCAACAAAACTATTCTTGATGTAGCTAAAGCAAACAATATTGACAGTGTTGTAAATATGAATGCTATGGTAGCAGGCGGCAAGGATCTTACCGACGAGGTTATCAAAGCGCTGAAATGAACGCAGCATGTTTATGATAAGCTGAATAATTTTGTTATGAAATCGCAGGCTGCGCTGATGAGAAGCAGCCTGGCCGGTTTCTATATAAACCGTGCGGAGTCCGATTCCGCATAGAGAGGTTAGCAGAAGCAGTGGTTGTTTCTGCTTTTTCCCAATTTTTTTGATAAGGAGGACTATATGCTGAAGCTTAGTCAAAAGAAGAGAAATACTTGTCTGGCATTTGCCGTAGCCGCAAGTATTTTAGGTGGTGGTTCTGTTTTTGCAGCAGAAACTGCTGATTACACAGCCACTCTTAATGGTATGAGGGATCCTGCATACGAAGATGTAATTGGTGCGGACGGAGTATATAAATTTACTCAAGATACCAGAATTACAAGTCAGTACGGTGTTGATCTTGGCGAAAATATGCAAATCAATGCTGAAGGTAAAAACTTGACATTTGTTGTAAAGGATATTAAAAATCTGGCCGGTGCGGGTATTAAAATTGATGGTGCTAATAGCTTAGCTATTAAAGCTAATACCGTAAAAATGGATTTGACCGGTAGTGATATTACCTCTGAAGGTCTGCAGGGTGTAAGAACTCTTAATGCTAATTCTAAGCTGACTATTGACGGCAAGCTGGATATTACCGCAAACGGCGATAATAATACCATTGGTATTTATAACAGAGGCGACGTTGTTGTTAATGGCGATGTAAAGCTGGACATCGAAGGCAATAACGGTGGCTATCAATACTATGGTGCAACCGGTCTGTATGCAACCAGCGCTATGGGTAACAGCAAGGGCGGTACAATTACAGTTAACGGTAATGTTGACTTCCAAGGCAATGCTAACGGTATTTGGGCAAATGCCGGCGGTGCAGTTGTAAACGTTAATGGCGGCAGTATTGTTGTAAAAGAAGGTCAAGACATGGGTTATGCTGCTATTAAAGCAGAAAACGGCATTGTCAATATGAACGTTCTTAAAGATGAGGCTGGCAATGTTACCGGTGCAGCTGACAATGCTGTAACCATTAAAGGTAACTTGAGCCTGGATACCGGTGCGGTAAATTCTGCTGATGTTCACGGTACCAAGAGCGAAATCAATCTGGGCCTGTCAACTGCTGAATCCAGCCTGACCGGTGTCGTACAAAACAGCTTTGCCGAAGGAGGCAAGAAAGCCGGTGACAAGACCTTTACCGGTGATGCAAACCTGTGGCTGCAGAACGGCGCAACCTGGAACAACGAAGTAGTTGATACGATTATCGAGAATCCTTGGGGCGGCGAAAAATGGGCAGGCAGCCGTGTAACCAACTTTACCGGCGGCGAGAGCGAAGCAAAAGCAGGCAACATCTTCCAAAAGGATAATAATAGCCTGACTATCAACAACTACAGCGGCTATACCAACATCTTCTACGCGCATGAAGGAAATGGCGAAGCGGCTGAGAACTACAAAGCAGGCGACACCATTATCAAGCACGCAGCAGAAGGCTCTGTAGTATCTCTGATCACCGACAACACTGGCATCAGCATGAACAGCGACGCTAACGTAGCAAACGTGCTGAACGCGCTGGCAGGCAAGTTGACCTATAGTAATTTTGCAAATGGTGAGAAGAACCTGACCGGCTATGTGAAGATTGCTGACGGCCTGACCGCAAGTAGCAAGGCACAAAAGACCGGTGATATCGCCTTCACCGAAGAGGGTAAAGGCTCTTATGTTTCCCAAGCACCCGTTGTTCCGTCTAAAACCGAGTTCACTACTGTTCTGACCGGTGATGCTGCAACCGATACCGAATATGTCGGCAATATTCAGGACGGCAAGTACGTTTTCGGTGCCAATACTACGATTAAAGCAGATGCTGAATCCGCAGTAGATGCAAAAGCACCGCTGACCATTGATGCAGGCAGCAACAAGCTTATTTTGACTGCTAAGAAAGGCAGCTTTAGTGAAGTTGTTGCAGCATTTAATCATAATGTTGCAGGTACAACTAAAATTACTGCCGGTGAGCTTGTAATCGGTGTACCTATGGAAGCATATGACCGTTCCGGTTTTGTTGTGAAGAATGGCAATGTTGACATTACAGCAGCTACTACTACCGTTTATGCTCACGCAGACTTAGCTAATCCAGCCTATGGTATTTTGGCTAAAAATAATGGAAGCCGTGTAGATATTCACGGTGACCTTAAGCTGGCAAATGACAGCTTCGGACCTACCCATGGTCTTTGGGCTGAGGATGCTGCTTTCTACGGCGGCAAAGCATCTATCATCAACGTAGATGGTAAGGTTGATATCAACCTGAAAAACGGTAATGCGCTGACTGCTATCAGAACCGGTTCTACCGTAACTGTCGGCGGCGGTAATATTCAGATTGCTGCTGACCAAAAGAATGAAAACTATGCATTGAAATCTGATGGCGGCGTTGTTAATGTCAACATGAATGCTGACAAGAATGCAGCAGGCACTGTTACTACAGTAGTTAAAGGCAATGCAATTGCTTATAGCGAAAGGGCTAACTCTAATTTTGACTATTCTGATCGAGACAGTGTTATCAATATAGGCTTGTCTGATAAGGATTCTTCCTGGACCGGTGTTGCGTTTTCTAAAGACCTTGGTACAGCTGGTAATCCTTATAAGGGGATCATTAATCTTCATGTTTCCAACGGTGCAACCTGGAACAATGAAGCATGGGGCAAAACCAATGCAGCATTTGACGGCAGCCATGTAACTAAGCTGGCAGGCGGTGAAAGCCAAGCTGCTGCGGGCAACATCTTCCAAAAGGACAGCAATAACCTGACCATTGATAATTACAGCGGCAACACCAACATTTTCTATACTCATACCGGCAATGGTGAAAACGCAAGCAACTACGCAGCAGGCGACACCATTATCAAGAGTGCGGCAGCAGGCTCCGCAGTTAGCCTGATTACCGACAACACCGGCATCGCTATGGATAATGATGCAAGTGTAGCTAACGTACTGAATGCATTGGCAGGCAAGCTGACCTACAGTAATTTCGTCAACGGTGAGAAGAATCTGACTGGTTATGTGAAGATTGCTGACGGCCTGACTGCAAGCAGCCAGACTAAGAAGTCTGATACCATTAAATTCAACAGTGACACTGGTAAGGGCTACACCAAAGAAGAAACCGTAAATCCGGGCGGTGGTGAAAAGACTACCTTTACCGATGCTATCACCGGTGAAAAGCAGGGCGTATTCAGCGCAGTACAGCAGGAGGATCTGTCCTATGTATTTGCCGAGGACGCAAGCATTAATATCAACCAGATGACTCATAGGGAAGAGGATCCGGATTGGGAAGGCTCCTTCATCATCAGCGGTGCGGCTGTACAGAACGCTGCAGGCGTTGAAAATCTGGTAATCAATGCTGCAGACAAGACTCTGAAGCTGAACGTAGCTCTGGACGACAAGACTGTTCCGCCTGTTCAGAATGCAGGTATTCTGAACAACAGAATTCCGCTGCGCGGCATCGACAACAGCATTGCTGGCAGCACAACAACAATTACTGCCGGGACCTTGGATATCAACATTGATAATACCTACAGCCGTAAGACCAGCAGCGGCAACCCGCTGATCGGCGAAGGCAGCGCAATCGGCATTTATGCTAAGAGCGCAGGCGAGAAGGCTGTTGTAGAGGTTACCGGTAATACCGATATTAAGGCTCATGGCTATAACAATGTTTACGGCGTTAACGCTAACGGCAATGCCGAAATTAAGCTGCATGGCGATCTGACCATGGCTAAGGACGGCGAAGACTGGGCTATTGATAACGTTATCAAAGGGCAGAACACCACTACCTTGGTTGAATTCTCCTGGAGAATCATTGCCGGCATCAACGCTAACGGCGCAGGTGCAAACGTAACTGTTGACGGCAAGACTACTATCGCAGCTCATGGCTCCGGTGTTGTAGCAGCAGACGGTGCAACTGTTAACTTGGGTGCTGCCGACATCGAAATCAAGAACAACAGTAGCGAGGACGGCTATGGCTTCCATGCCTTGGGCGCTGCACTGGGTACTGTTAACGTAGGCGGCGAGGGCAAGACCGTTACCGTTAAGGGTAATGCAGGTATCTTCGGCGAACAGGGGGAGAAATTTGTGAGCGACAGCAAGGAATCTGTTATCAACCTGAAGCTGACCACCGAGGATTCCGCATGGACCGGCGTTGCATACAAACATTTCGATGCAGAAAAAGATGCAGGCCTGAGCGGTTCCATGAACCTGACCCTGGCAAACGGCGCTTCCTGGAATAACGAGAAGTATGGTTATGTATACGGCGATTCAGAATGGGAAAAATATAAATTCACCGGCAGTGAAATCGCTGACTTCGTTGGCGGTGCAAGCGAAGCTAAAGCAGGCAACATCTTCCAAAAGGATGCTAACAGCCTGACCATCGACAACTACAGTGGCAATACCAACATCTTCTATGCACATACCGGCAACGGCGAAACAGCTGATGACTACGCAGCAGGCGACACCATCATTAAGCATGCAGAGAAGGATTCTGTAGTATCCCTGATTACCGACAACACTGGCATAGCTATGGACAGCGAGGACAGCGTTGCTAACGTACTGAACACCTTGGCAGGCAAGCTGACCTATAGCAACTTCGTAAATGGCGAGAAAAACCTGACCGGTTTAGTGAAGATTGCTGACGGTCTGACTGCTTCTTCCACAGCGCTGAAGACTGGCAATATCGCCTTCAGCACTGAAGACGGTAAAGGCAGCCTGAATAAGGAAGATGTTAAACCTGAACCTCCGACACCTCCGACACCGACCTATCCTGAGGATCAAAAGGCTGATAAATTTGACCAAGGTATTTCCGGCAATGACGAGAAATATAAAGAGGAAGGCGTACTGAAGGAAGACGGATCTTATGTCTTCACCAAGAACCCGACTGCTATCGAAGTTAAAGATGGCGCAGCAGTTGGTGCAACCGATAAAGATATCGTAATCGACACCACCAAGGCTAAGCTGGTGCTGAAGGGCGAAACAGGCATCAAGGCTGACGGTGCAGATGTTAATGTTAAGGGTAGCACTGATATCAGCGGTAAAGTAGGTATCGACGCAGTAAACGGCAACGTAACAATTAACGGCAGCACTGTTATCAACGGTACTGATGCTGCAATCAATGCAGGCGAAGGTGCTAATGTAGATATCAACACCAACAACAGCGCTCTGAACATCAAGGGTGATATCAATGCCAACGGTGGTAACATTACCGTAGATAGCGGTAAAGCAACCGGCACTATTGAAAGTAACGTAACTGCAAGCAACGGTGGCAATGTTGAAATCAGCCTGAACGACAAGAAATCCACTCTGACTGGCGCTTATAATGTTGATGCTGACAGCAGCATCGTAATGAACATTGCTAACGGTTCAACCTGGAACCTGACTGATGACGAGGACGAAGCTTCAGGTATGTCCCTGATGAGAATGGCTAAGGCTCCGGCAGCTACCGCAAAAGGCCTGACACTCAATGGTGGCAAAACAGAGGCTGAAACCGGTTTCATTAATCTGCAAAAGAGAACTAAGGACGTCAAGATTGCTAATTACAGCGGTTGGGAAACCTTCATCTACAGTCATGAGGGTGCAGGCGATAAGGTTAGCGACTACAAGTCTGGCGATACCATTATCGACAAGGCAGCAAAAGGCTCCGGCGTAATCCTGTCCACCGACAACAGCGGCATTAACATGAAGGACAAGAATTCTGTAGAAGCAACCTTGAAGGCATTGGCACAGAAGGTTACCTACAACGATCACGAGGCTAATGGCGACAACCTGACCGGTAAGGTACAAATTGCTGATGGCCTGACAGCTTCCAGCAAATCCCAAAACATCGGTACTCTGCATTGGGATGAAAACGGCAAGGGCCAATATAATCTGGACAGTGTAAACTGGAATCAGATTATTGAAGGCGATTACGAAACCTTTGTCATGAAGGGCGTAAGAAGCGCAGCAACCACCTCCCTGCACACCTGGCGCGACAACATGCAGGATACCTACACCGGTGCAGACATGGCTGATGAAGACGGTATGTTCGCAAAAGCACTGGGCGGCAAGACCAGCTCCGATGTTAAGGGCCTGAAGGACAGCAACACCTACTACGGTGTACAGGTTGGCTACGACAAGGCTGCAGCAAACGGCTGGCACACCGGCGTTGCCTTTGACTACCGCAACGGCGATTCCAACTATCTGCTGGGCGGCAAGGGTGACAACCAGATGTACAGCCTGGGCGTATACGGCGTGAAGAACTTCGAAAACGATGCCTTCTTCCGCGTTGCAGCGAAGGTTGGCCGTATTGAGAACGAATATGACGTATACAACGAAATCCGCAGCCTGAAGCTGAACGGCGATTACAAAGCCAATGCTTACGGCCTGACCATGGAATACGGCAAGACCTTCGGTGATGAGGAAGCATACTTCACTCCGAAAGCACAGCTGACCTGGTCTCAGGTAGGTGCTAAGGATTACACTGCTCATACCGAAAACGCAACCATGCAGGTAGCACAGGACAGCTACAGCAGCTTCGTTGGCCGCCTTGGCTTTGAAGCAGGCGTGAAGAGCGAAAAAGGCCGCGTATATGCAGGTCTGTTCGCAGCACATGAATTTAACGGCGACATCAGCGCAAGCTACTTTGCAAACGATGGCGACAGAAAACACACCAGCTTCGACGGTGAAGAAACCTGGATGGAAATGAAGCTCGGCGGAACTTATGACTTCAGCAATAATGCACATCTGTATGCAGATATTGCTAAGGACTTCAACGGCAACTTTGAACGCAAGTGGAAGATGAACGTTGGTCTCCGTTTCGAGTTCTAAGAAATTATTTCAGCTCTCTCATATTTTTCATACTCAGCTGCGGTGCTGCCATGGCAGCGCTGCAGCAACCTCAAAAAACTTATAAAAAACAGCTCCGGCATGCGCAGTGCATTCGGAGCTGTTTTCACCTGTAATTCTCTTGACCATACTATTACTATATAGCTTATAATAACAATAAAAATCAAAGGAGGCTGATTATGTCGGAACATTTATGCACCTTGTCGACAGGAGATAAGGTTTATTTTTACGATAAAAGCATCGTTATTTTTTTTGAAGGAGCGCGCAAAATCTTAAGCACCTCACTTTATAACGGCGGCTACCATGATGATTACGCTGCCGTATATAATTATGATGCCAAGCAGGGAGCCGGCATGCCCTGCGAAATGCTGGCTGATACCTATGTGGAGCACATGCGCCTTGTATCCAAGCGCTTGGCGCTGGACCCGGACAAGGTGAGCGGCATGGGTACGGCGGCAAGCATGGAAAACGCTGTGGTAGAGACATTGAGCTTTAAGGAGCTGACCGTAACTGCCATCGTAACCGGCGGTATCGAAACAAACGGTGGGCGTGCAGGTGACCCTGCTGATTATTATAAGCCTATGCCTAAGCCGAAGTACGGAACAATTAATATTATGCTGCTGTTGGACTGCGATATGCCGGAAGGAGTAATGGCGCGCGCTCTGGTGACCTGTACCGAGGCTAAGACCGCTGCCATTCAGGAGCTGCTGGAGGGCAGCAAATACTCCAACGGTATTGCTACCGGCTCCGGCACGGACCAGACGATTATCATCGCCAACAGTGCGAGTGAACTGTACATGGAGGGAGCAGGCAAGCACTCTAAGCTAGGCGAGCTTATCGGCAAGACCGTGAAGAACGCAGTTAAAAAAGCGCTGGCCAAGCAATCCGGCCTCACTCCCGCAAAACAGCATGACGTGTTCCGCCGCCTCAAACGCTTTGACATCAAGCCGGGCGATATGTGGCAGGCATACAGCGCGCAGGATGCTGCGGTAGTAAAGCCGGAATATCTGCTGGCAGCCGAAAGGCTGGCCAAGGAAGATATAATGCTGGTATATACTTCGCTCTATGTACACCTGCTAGACCAGCATTTGTGGGAGCTTATCAGCGCTAAAGAAATGCAGTTGGCAGGGCAGAAGCTGCTGCAGGCTATTGCAGAACAATATAATGTTGAAGCTGAGATTATAAATGAAGGCACTTTGCTTGCTATGCTGGCCTCCTGGCAGCAGCAGTTCAACAAAATTATCGCCCAACGCTTGCATCCGACTGCAAAAGAGAGCTAGTTTTAGGTGAGAAAAATATAAATATGTACTTGACCTTATAGCGGCAATATAGTGTATATTATGGTTGTAATCAAAGGAAGCGAGGTGAATAATATGCATCCGAAATTTGAAATTCCGACTGATCCGCACGGCAAGCATCGTTATGAAAGCGCTATGAAGCACGTAGAGGCTGCTAAAAAGGCAGGTAAATCCAGCGACGAAATCCATGCTATCTTCAAAAAGGTAATGGAGTTCAACCCGATGGACATTGAGTCCATTCCGCAGGATGAAGCACATGCTAAGTATCGCACTGCCATGGTGCATATGAAAAAAGCACTGGAAAGCGGTAAGAGCGCAGACGAAGCGCATGAGGTTTTCCGCAAAATCATGAATGGCGAGACCAGCGGTCACTGCCACCACAGCAAATAAGGCTGAAAGCAAAAGCATCGTAGGCTATTGAGGTAGCTTACGATGCTTTTTTGTATACAAAAAAGGCGCCTGACGAAAGCTCGACAGGCGCCACTGGTCCGTATGACCAGGCATAAGCTCCGCAAAATTGCGGCTACTCATGCAACTAAGATAATTATAGCATAGGCAAAGAATAAAAACAATAGTTCGATGAAAAGAAAATGATATTGCGTAAAATAATTTATAAAAATTTTATAAAAGCAAGTCAAGATAGACAGATATTGTCCAATTTATATGGTAAGATTATATTAAAGCAGAAGTCAAAAAGCTTCGGCAACGCGAGAAGTTCGCAAAATGGCTTTTGTTTTACCCTGATATCTGTAATGCCGGGTATGATGGTATTCAAGATATCCTAATTATTGAAGGGAAGGTGTTTGAAAATGAGAACAACAGGAAAATTTGCGGCAGCAATCCTCAGCGCAATTATGATGGCTAATGGCTTGAGCCTGCC
>ERZ779924.304-NODE-304-length-27253-cov-11.5319_pt1 | contig 27253 bp, 19 predicted proteins | sample MGYA00511955_ERZ779924 | MGnify/ENA primary metagenome ERZ779924 (study PRJEB29588, sample SAMEA1969417) | human gut metagenome | biome: human gut; feature: human-associated habitat; material: faeces | place: Denmark | collected 2008/2010 ... | reverse complement strand
TCGTCTGAACTTTTATGAAATTCAAGATTTGCCTTAATTTTTGAGGCGTTTTGGGCCTTGAAGAAGGAGGGTTGCGAGCTACACGACTGATGAAAGGTCAAGAAACGGCCAAAAAGAAAGGTGAAGATTGAATTTAGAAGAGATAAATCTCCAAATCAAATCTTTGTCAGAAAAGTTTAGACGACTTCATTTACTAAAAATACCGGACAAAAGCCGATTTGACCAAGGCAGATGCCCCTTCTTTGACCGAATAATTGTAACTTTGGCGGTTAGTATGACGCGCTGTTCCTTTGATGGATTCGGCAACAAGCCAAATGCGTTCGTACACCCCTCTCTATTTATTTGTAGACAAATCCTTTGCTCATGACGTTACAACCCCATTTTCCACCCCGGCTGCAAGCCCGAATTTCACTGCCTGCTTCAAAAAGCCTGAGCAACCGCGCCCTGCTGCTTGGCGCACTCAGCGGCAATGGTTCATCGGTAACCAACGCCTCTGACTGCGACGATACGCGGGTGATGCAGCGTGCCCTGACCCTCAGGCCCGAGGTGGTGGATGTGATGGCTGCCGGCACAGCCATGCGCTTTCTGACGGCTTACTTCAGCATCTGCCCCGGCGAAACGCATGTTCTTACGGGTACAGAACGTATGCGCGAACGCCCCATCGGGGTGCTGGTCGATGCCTTGCGCACGCTGGGCGCCGACATTGCGTACTGCGAAAACGAGGGATTTCCGCCGTTGCGCGTGGTGGGCAAAACGCTGAAGGGGGGTTGCATTACGTTGCCGGCAGATGTCAGTTCGCAATACATTTCGGCCCTGCTCATGGTGGCACCGATGATGCGTGAAGGGCTGACACTGATGCTCGAAGGCGAAATCATTTCGCGCCCATACATCGACATGACGCTGGCACTGATGCGCCACTTCGGGGCTTCGGCCGAATGGAGCGGCACACACGCGCTGCAGGTGGCCCCCGGGGCGTATCGCGCCAACACGGAATTTGCCGTCGAAAGCGATTGGAGCGCGGCATCGTACTGGTACGAAATGGTGTCGCTCAGCACCGACCCCGAAGCACGCGTGGAACTCACGGGACTTTCGGCCGACAGTTTGCAGGGCGACAGCGCGGTGCAGCACTTTTTCGAACCCTTGGGCGTGCGCACAGAATTTGCCGCGAATCCCGACCGCGCCATACTGACCAAAAACGAGGAGGCGCGACTGCCCAACACGGAAACTTTGACACTGAACCTGAACCGGCAACCCGACGTGGCACAGACCCTTGTGGTGTGCTGCGCCATGCAGCGCATTCCGTTCCGTTTTTCGGGTTTACAGAGTTTGCGCATCAAGGAAACCGACCGCATGGCGGCGCTGGCCAACGAGCTGAAGCACTTTGGCATTACCCTGGGCATCGACAATGACACATTATATATAGATGCGTATGCCGAGGGCACGCCGGCATGGAACGGCACGCCGATTGCCACCTACCACGACCACCGTATGGCCATGGCTTTTGCTCCGGCAGGCATGGTTTGCAAGGGGGTGAGCATCAGCCATCCCGAAGTGGTGACGAAAAGCTATCCGGCGTTCTGGCAGGATTTGGGAACGATTTGATTTTTTGTTTTTGGTCAAAAAAAAGCTGCCGTTTCAAACGACAGTTTGGTAAAAATTTACACACATAGCATACATTTTTACATGAATGTTCTGATTTTATCGCTTGTAGCCCTGTTCTTTGTGGCACTGATTGCCGGATGGCTACGCAACCGACACTTACAACGCAAACTGGAACGCGGCGAAATTAAGGAAATGCCCAAAATACGCAAGGCACGCGCCGACGGATGCTGCGGACAGCACGAAACCTGCGAACGCGAAAGCTTGCTGGCGGCAGTGAGCAAGGATATTGAATACTACGACGATGAATACCTCGACACTTACCGCGGACGCGAGTCGGACGAATATTCCGACGAGGAAATTGAGCAATTTGAGGATGTGCTGACCACGATGCACGAGGACGACGTGGCCGGCTGGGTGCGCTCGCTGCAACTGCGCGGCATCAACCTGCCGGATGCACTGAAAGACCAAGTGTTCCTGATTGTAGGCGAACTCCGCCACTGATTTCCCCACACGGCTTTTCTCTTTTTAAATTCCCCCAAAACTTTGCCGACACAGCCGCAAAACTGCGGCCCAATAGCCTGACTGAACGATGACGATACTTTCCTATACATTTTTTCAGCATGCCCTCATCGGTGCGCTGTTTGCTTCGGTGCTCTGCGCCATCATGGGCACCTATGTGGTGACGCGCCGCCTGGTAATTGCCGGTGGCGGCATGGCTCATGCCTCGCTGGGCGGTGTGGGTGTCGGAGCCTATTTCGGTTTTTCGCCCCTGCTGGGTGCGGCGCTGTTTGCCGTGGCTTCGGGGTTTGGCATCAGCCGGCTGAGCGGCCGGCGCACCGTGCGCGAAGATTCGGCCATTGCCATGCTTTGGACCTTTGGCATGGCTATGGGCATTTTGCTGGCCTACCTCACGCCGGGCTTCATGACCGACCTGCCCTCATATCTGTTTGGCGACATTCTGGGCATTTCGCGCACCGACCTTTACCTGCTTGGCTCGCTGACGGTGGTGGCGGTTATTTTCTACGCTGTGTTTCGCGATGCCATCATCAGCATTGCCTGCGACCGCGACTTTGCCCAAACGCAGGGGCTGCCCGTCAAATTTATCGAAGGCATGCTCACGGTGCTGGTGGCACTGACCATTGTGGGGTGTCTGCACATTGTGGGCATCGTCATGGTTATTTCGCTGCTGAGCGTGCCGCAAATGACGGCGACACTGTTTGTCAATACTTACCGCCAAATGGTTTGGCTTTCGGCCCTATTGGCCTACATCGGTTGTGTATGCGGTTTGCTGCTTTCGTACTATGCCGACGTGCCGGGCGGAGCCTGCATCATCATTGTCAGCATTGGCATTTATGCCGCTGCCCGCACAATAAAGGCCACCATTCGCGGTTTAAAGAAATAGGGTTGCCACGCGCGCCACAGCTTACCGAATCAAGCAGAGCCTCAACCCCGAACATACTTCTACCAAACATTTCAATCCCCTTGAATTCACTGAAACGCTCCATACCCCTGCTCTTCGGCACTGCGGTGCTGCTGATGCTCATGGCTTCGTGTTCTACCAAAAAGAATACGAAGATGACGCGTGCCTGGCACTCATTCACAGCCCACTACAACACGTACTTCAATGGTGAACAGGCATTTATCGAAGGCGAAAAGGCCAAACTCAGCGGACATACCGACAACTACACCGAACTGCTTCCGGTTTTTCTGGTAAGCAGCGAAAAGTCGCGCACCACGGGTAAAAGCCAGTTCGAAACGGCCATTACCAAATGCCAAAAGGCCATTGCGGTGCATTCTATCAAGCGACGCCCGGTAGTGAGTCCGGGAAAAAGCCGCAATGCCAAGACGAAGGAATACCTGAAACGCAAGGAGTTCAACCCCTTTCTGAAAAATGCGTGGCTGCTCATGGGGCAGGCACAATTTGAAAAAGGCGAATTTCTGGAAGCTGCGGCCACGTTTTCCTACATCACCCGACTCTATGCCGCAGAACCTGCCGTGGCGGCCGAAGCCCGGCAGTGGCTGGCGCGATGCTACACGCAGGTGGACTGGTACTACGATGCCGAGGATGCACTGCAACGCATGAGCCGCGACTCGGTGTCGCGACGGGTGCTGCGCGAGGCCGACGCAACGCAGGCGGACCTGCTCATACGTCAGGAACGATTTGCCGAGGCACTGCCCTATTTGGAACGGGCGGCCAAAAATGCCAAAGGGGCACACCGCAAAGCACGCCTTTACTACTTGATGGGACAAATTCACCAGCAAATGGGCCATGCAACGGAGGCCTACAAGGCATTGGGCAAATGTATCAAAAAAAGTCCGCCCTTTGAACTTTCATTCAATGCGCGCATTCTGCAAACCGAGGTGGCTGCGGCAAACAAGGCCAACAGCAAAAAAATGATTGGCAAACTGCGACGCATGGCACGCAACGAAAGCAACAAGGACTACCTGGACCAGGTGTACTATGCCATGGGCAACATTTACCTGGCCACAAACGATACGGCACGGGCCATCGGGGCTTACGAAACAGGACGCGAAAAAAGTCAGCGCAACGGGGTGGAGAAAGGGGTGCTGCTGCTCAGACTGGGAGCCATTTACTGGGATAAGCGACTGTTTGAAAAGGCACAGCAGTGTTACACCGACGCGCTCGGACTGATTGACAAGGAACACGACAATTACGAAGAAATTACGCGCCGCTCAAAAGTGCTCGACAAATTGGTGCCCTTTACTTCGGCTATTGCCTTGCAGGACAGTTTGCAGGCTTTGTCGCGCATGAGCGAAGCGGAACGGAATGCGGCCATCGACCGCGTAATCGAGGCCTTGAAGAAAAAGGAGGAAGAGGAACGGCAGGCTAAACTGGATTCGGCAGCGCAGGCGCGGGCCGAAGAAAACGGGCAAACGGGTTCGAACCAAACGAACAACAACCCGACTACGCAAAAGCCGCGACCGGGACAGAACTCGGCCTGGTACTTTTACAACCCTACGGTGGTGATGCAGGGTAAACAGGCCTTCATGCAACTGTGGGGCAAACGCAAAAACGAGGATAACTGGCGACGCTCAAACCGCACGGTGGTGGCTATGAACGAGGCCGAGGGCTTCGACTACGAGGCCGACGACTCGCTGCGTGCCGTGGCCGATTCGCTGGCAGCGGCCGAGGAACAGCAAACTGAGGAAGCGGTGCCTGATTCGGCGGCTAACGATCCGCACCAGCGCGAATACTACCTGAAGCAAATTCCGTTTACCGACGAGGCGCGGGCTGCTTCGGATGACATTATCAAGGATGGCCTGTACAACGCGGGCATCATCGAAAAGGACGATTTAGAGGACTTTCCGCTGGCGGCCGAAACGTTGGAACGACTTGTGACGCAGTACACGCAGTTCGACCGCATGGCCGATGCGTACTACCAGCTATTCCTGCTCTACTCGCGCTGGGGACGCACGGACAAGGCCCACGAAATGAAACTGAAAATGGCGCAACTTTTCCCCGACAACGACTTGACGCGCCTGATTAACGCTCCGAACTTCGAACACAACGCGCGCTACGGCAAGGAAATCGAGGATTCGCTCTACACGGCTACTTACCAGGCTTACCGCAAACGCGACCATGCCACGGTCGAGGCTAACTTTGCACGCTCAACCAACGAATTTGCCCAGGGACTGAACCGTCCGAAATTCATATTTGTGCATGCACTGAGCCGCCTGAGTACGGCCGACAGCAAGGAGCTGATTGCCGAACTGCGCGAACTTATCAGCAAATTTCCCGAAAGCGACGTCAGCCCCATGGCGGGCATGATTGTGAAGGGACTGGAAAGCGGACGCGAAATAGGCACGGGTACCTTCGACTTGGGTTCGCTGTGGGACCGCCGCACGGCTGCTGCCGACTCGCTGGCCGACGACGCTGCGAAAAAGAGCCAGTTCTCGCCCGAACGCAATGCGCCTTTCCTCTTTGTGCTGGTGTTCCCCAACGATTCGGTCGATACGAACCGCTTGCTCTACGAAATGGCACATTTCAACTTCACGTCGTTCGTTGTGCGCGGTTTCGACATGACGGTTACGAAGGGTGAAGGACTGTCGCAATTCCGCATTGCAGGCTTCAACTCGTACGACGAGGTTCACGCTTATGCCCAGCGTTGCTTTAAGTCGGCCGAACTGCTGCCCTTCCTTAAAAAGGGTCGCGTGCTGCTGATTTCGAAGGAAAACCTTGACCTGTTGGGCGTTCGCTTCAGCGTCAACGACTACCAGAAATTCTTCGACGCCACCTTCGCGCCCATCGAGCTGAAACCCAATCAGCCGATTGAGCAAATGGCTCCCGTTGAACAGCATTACGAGGACGAATACACGCCCGAGGAACTGGAACGAATCAACGGTAGCAACAGCAACAGCGAAACTGAAAACAGCAGCGACGATGAAGAAAGCGAATGGTACTAACACTTTCGGCTGTAAACTTTGCAAGGGCTGATTTATTGGGCTATGGTTCAAAATCAGCTGAAACAGATACGTTTAAAACAGGTGTTGCACGCGCTGGCGTGCAACACCTGTTTTTTTGTTTGAAAAAAATATTTTGCCGGCATGATTCTCGTACCATTGATTTTTCTACCTTTGTCACCGCCTAAAACGGCACAGCCCCCCCAAACGGCAGGAACAGAAGCAGGACTTTCTGCCTGATTCTGCATACAATACATATCCTCTTTTATTTTCAAAAAACATGGAATATCTGAACAAAGAAACCGCCATAGCCCGCATGAACGAGCTGTCAACTTCGCACGTTCCGTTCATTTTCATCATCGACTATGAGGCCAAACGCAGCATTGTGCTGCCCGTGAGCAAGGTTAACCCCGATGAATGCTTGTTCGACTTCGGTACGGTGAGCAATGCCGCACAGGCACAGGCCGAAAACACCGAGGCCGTGAGCTGGCAGGGCAACTTTCCGACTCCCGAAACCTACCGGAAGAGTTTCGACACGGTTGAGAACTACCTGAAGGCGGGCGACATCAGCCTCATCAACCTGACTTGCCGCGTGCCTGTCAGCACCAACCTTTCGCTGCGCGACATTTTTTGCCGTGCCGAAGCTAAATACAAACTTTGGCTCAAGGATACGCTGGTGTGCTTTTCGCCCGAGATTTTTGTGCGCATCGAAAACGGCGAAATCAGTTCCTACCCCATGAAGGGTACCATCAATGCCGACCAGCCCGATGCCGAGGCCATCATCATGAACGATGTGAAGGAGGCCGAGGAACATCAGTCGGTGGTGCAGCTCATCAGCGACGACCTGAGCCAAGTGGCCGAAAAGGTGTGGGTGGAACGCTACCGCTACACGGATTTGCTCCACACGAACCGCGGCAACATCATTCAAACCAGCTCGGAGGTGCGCGGCAAACTGCCGGAGGATTGGCACACAAAGGTGGGCAACATTCTGTTCTCGCAACTGCCTGCCGGGTCGATTACCGGTGCGCCCAAGGCTAAAACTGTGGAGGTGATTGCCGAGGCCGAAAACTACGACCGTGGCTTCTACACGGGCGTAATGGGTTGGTGCGACGGCAATCAGCTCGACAGTTCGGTAATGATTCGCTTTATCGACCAGGAAGAGGGCAAACTCTATTTCAAGGCTGGAGGCGGCGTAACTGCCCGCAGCCAATGGGAAAAGGAATACAAAGAAGTGCAGCAAAAAACCTATGTTCCCATTCGTTGAAACCATCCGTATAACCAACGGAGAAATCGGTAACCTGCTGCTGCATCAGGACCGCTTGGAACGAACTTTGGCTCACTTTGCACCGCAACTGCATGCACCGCAAATTGCCGATTTGCTAACCGACCGGCCGCACGAGGGACTGCTGAAAGCGCGGGTGCTCTACAATGCGTCGGGACAAACGGCTGTGGAGTACCATCCTTATGCGCTTCACCCCATCGGTTCGCTGCGAATGGTTACAGATGACAACATCGACTATTCGTTCAAGTACACTGACCGCTCGCGGCTTACCGCGCTCCGCGAATTGCGTGCGGAATGCGATGAGGTGCTCATTGTGCGCAAAGGACTGATTACCGATGCGTCATACACGAACGTAGCTTTTACCGATGGACGCACATGGTTCACGCCGCGCACCCCACTGCTGGCCGGCACCATGCGGCGCCACCTGCTTGAACGCGGCATACTGCACGAAGCGGACATCTGCCCCGATGATTTGAAAAACTTTTCGGAAGCTGCGCTGTTCAACGCCATGATTGACTTTGGACAAATACGCATTCCCTGCTCCCAAATTGTGTAACGCCCTGCTCTCGCACTCGCTACGTAGGGTTTACGTTAGGGGATTACAGGTTTTTACGCTACATACGGCGCGGCTGTTGCCAGCATATTTAAAGGCTACCGCCCTACCTGATTGTCAGATAGGACAGTAGCCTTTTTTCGGTTTGGTAGCCTTTTTTCGGTTTGGCCCGAACAGAAAGCACGTCAAACGGACTGAAAAAGTATATCCCTATTTCATTTTTTGTGCGTGTGGAAAATGCAAAGAAATGCCCGTAAACAAAGGGCTGAATGCACATTCGGAGGTGTGGAAAACTATCAGTTAAGCAGGTATTCTTTTTCACATTTGAATTGCGTGCCGCATTTGCTTCGCGGAATCGGGCAGTACCTCAGCATAGCTCTTGAAAACGAGATTCAAACTAACAAAATGCAATTTTAAGACTGCGTTATGCCCCTTAATTCCCGGAATCAATGTAACTTCGCGCTCCGAAACACTATAACAAACAGACATCATGCTATCTAACCAAGTAAAAGGCGGCATTTTCGGCTGTATCTCGGCCATAAGTTACGCCATGAATCCACTTTGTGCCATCAATCTTTATCAGGACGGCATCAATTCGAACACCGTGCTGTTCTACCGTTTTCTGATAGGCAGCCTCATTTTGGGTTGCATCATGCTGATCAAGAAAACCGACTTTTCAATTACCCGTCGCGAAGCAGCTGTGCTGGCACTTCTTGGCTGTATATTTGCCGTATCGTCGCTCACCTTCTTTTTAAGTTTTCACCACATGGGTGCCGGTTTGGCCGCAACCCTTGTGTTTGCCTATCCTGTGTTTGTGGCCGTACTGATGGCCATATTCTTTAAGGAGCGCCTCATGCTTCCCTCGTTATTGGCCATCGGCTTAACCATGAGTGGCATTGGCCTGCTTTACGAGGGCAACGGCAGCAACCCCATCACGCCTTCGGGCATAGCCATTATCATGCTTTCGGCCCTGGCCTATGCCCTTTACATCATTGTCGTGAACCGCAGCGGCATAGTCATGTCGAGCGTTAAGCTCACCTTCTACGTCATGCTCAGCTGTTTGTGCTGCATCGTGCTTTATGCCACGCTTACCTCTACCGGTTCGCTTCAGTTGCTTTCAACCGGTCGCGAATGGTTCTATGCCGTACTGTTGGGCATTGTTCCCACCGTTATTTCGCTGGTAACCATGGCTATGGCCATCCGTTACATCGGATCGACCCCGACAGCCATCATGGGTGCGCTCGAACCCGTTACCGCCGTACTCATCGGTTACTTTGTATTTGGCGAACCCCTCACTGCGCGCTTGATATGGGGTGTAGGTTTCATTCTGGTGTCCGTTATGCTCATCATTCTCGATGCCCAGATACGCCGTGCCCTTTCGCAAAGCAAAATTGTGCGTCGCGGCCGCATCATCTTAAAGCGTACACACTGGCGATAGTCTGGTTGCATCGTACGCACTCACAAACTCCATGCGTCACTCCTTGTTTTGAAGGACATGCATGGAGTTTTTTTTAGCCCAATATACCGTCTTTCGGGCTAATTGTTACAAAATTGTTGCAATTTTTTTGGCAAAGCAATATATAACCGCTACCTTTGTGCGCCAAGTAGGCTACATTTTTCCTTGCTGAAATGGGAAAAAGGCCTTGTAACCTTTATATTATGACACCGCAGCAAAGACACGAAATAGAAGAATTGGTTAGCGTTTTGCCTCCCATTACGCTGGCAGAAATGTCGGCAGTCAGGCTCATGAAGCGCACAGACTGTAAGTATCTGACCAATTTGCCCACACTCATGCGTTTGCTCGAACTCACACGCAACAGTTACTTCATCCAAGAACACGAAGGTACACGTATCAGCCCTTATGCCACTACTTACTGGGACGATGCCAACTACACGTTCTATCACACGCATCAAGCCGGTCATAGGCCCAGAGTTAAAATAAGGGTGCGGACTTACGTATGTTCGCAATGTTCCTTTCTCGAAATAAAAACGAAAGACAATCATGGAAAAACACGGAAACAACGCGTACAGGTGCTTTCGGTCGAAGCCGTGGTCAACAACCACGTAGGAAACGACTTCCTGCAGCAACACCTTGGGCTGAGCCTCGACAAAATTGCACCCACCGTAAGCAACCGTTTCGAACGCATTACGCTGGTTAACCGCAATAAAACCGAAAGACTTACGATTGATTTCGACATACGCTTCATTAACTGCGAAACTCATGCCGAACAGTTGATGGAAAATATTGTCATTATTGAACTTAAGCGCGAAGGACACGCAGCTTCGCCCATTCTGCCCATTTTGCGCAAACTGCGCATCAAGCCGGCCGGATTCAGCAAATACTGCGTAGGTGCCACTGTTACCACGCCCAATTTGCGCGTAAATCGTTTCAAAAAACGCTTAATCAGCATACACAAAGTGGCTTTGTGCTGACCTTACGCACTCAACTACACAATGCCTTACGGCAGCAAAGCCAACACTTATTCCATTTACTTACTGAAAAATCTGTTCATCAAACAGTTAACGCCTGCTCACGTTCAGCCCAGAGCCGTGCGAGCAGTCTGTTCTGTCAGATGCTTATAATTATCGAAAAACAAAATGAGTGATTTCGTTTCACAACTCTTTTCACCGGCCAATTTAAGTTTGTCACCGGCCGCATTTCAACTGCTCACCGGTTTGTTCATCAACAGCATCGTCGTTTGGCTGATAGTACATTTCTTTTACTATCCGAAAGGCCGTCGCCGCGACTACTATTTCACGTTTGTACTGCTCAGCGTCAGCGTGTTCATGCTCATTGCCCTGCTCCTTCGCGACGCCCACGACATGGGCATCGGTGCCGCCCTCGGACTTTTTGCCATCTTCGGCATCATCCGTTACCGCACCGAAAGTGTGCCTATTCGCGAAATGACTTACCTGTTCTTTCTCGTAGCGCTGAGTGTTATCAACGGCAAGTGCGACACCGTCAGTCTGCTCGAACAGCTGCTCATCAACTCCATGTTCCTGATTTGCGTGTGGCTGTGCGAACGCTTCCTCACTTCGAACGAAGGCTGCAAATATGTGAAATACGACAACATTGACCTGATTAAACCCGAACGCTACGACGAACTCAAAGCCGACCTTGAAGCGCGTCTTGGACTCAAAATCACCCATATCGAAGTGGGAGCTGTCGACTTCCTGACCGACATGACCATGCTGCGCGTTTACTATATCGACTCCGAAAACCACGTCAAGTCGGTAGACCGTCAGCTGAAAATACCGCAGGATTAAGCAGCCATTCTGCTTGTCAACACAAACCGCACTGCGGAAAATTCATAGCGTAGACATACGCTTTATTCAATCATTACTCTCCTTTCACAATGAATATCAAACTCCCCCTGCTGTTGGGCGCACTGGTCACAGCAGCACTGCCCGCCGCAGCCGACGACTTCGGCATTTGGAGCGAGGCTACCTTGCAGAAATCATTGGGCAAAAAATTCTCGATAGACGGCGGCATTGAATTCCGCGCCGAAGACAAAGTGAGCCAACCCGTACGCTGGGCCGCCTCTATCGGTGCCGGCTACAAGCCCTGCAAATACATTTCGTTCGGCATCGGCTACGTGTTTATTCACGACTACAACTTTACCGAAACTGAAACCGACTACAAGAAAAAGCCCGACGCACAGGGTAACCCCATATTCAATGGCTACAACGTTGACCACGCTTTCTGGCGCAACAAACACCGCGCCACCTTCGACATCACAGGCAAGGCCGAAGCCGGACGATTCACCTTCTCGGTGCGCGAACGCTACCAGTACACCCATTACAACAAGGCTTACACACTGCGCGACAAATACCGCGACCCGCTGCCCGGCAACATGAACCCCGACAACTGGACTGGCGACCTTTACCCCTTTAACGGACAGCACTTCACCGATTTCAGTTGCGACGAAAACGACAAAAAAGCCAAAGACAAGCATTATCTGCGTTCGCGCTTCCAAGTGGAGTACAACATCAATCACTGTCCGCTTTCGCCTTATGTGTCGTACGAATTCAGCAATAATCTTGCCGACGGCATGGACCTCGAAAAAACGCGCTTACAGGTGGGCACCGAATGGAAAATCACCAAAAAGCACCGACTCGATGTGGCCTATATCTTTGAAAACGGCTCCGACGGCGAACACAATGATAACTTACATGTCATTTCAGTAGGATATAAATTCAAGTTCTAACTTTCCCGACACGATTATCCGGTAATATATAAAACATAAAGGCAGATAAACGTAAGTTTTACTGAGAAAATATATACACTTTATGCATAAATTCAACAAAATGCAGAAAACGAAATAAAAAAAAGAAGAAAATGCTTTTGTTTGTCGTAAAGTTGTTATATTTGCACAAAGTAAAAACAGTATAACAGTTAAACCACGAAATCTGTTCATTATGAAAAGAATTTACCTTTCACTCATGCTATTGTTGGGCGTAACCACTGCTTCTGCCCAAAACTACGACTACCTTATCCTGCAAGAAAACAGCGGCAATGCAACCGGTTTGAAAATAGATGGTTTGAAACTTACCTTCGACAAAGGCAACCTTGTAGCCCAAAATGCTGAAGGCACCAAAACCATTGCTTTGGCCGATATGCAGAAGATGTATTTCTCATCCAATCCCACCTCGGTAGGTAGCGTAACGAACGGCGACGTTAAAGACTTGGTAACCGTTGAAAACGGTACACTCAAAGTCAATGCACCGGCCGACGCCAAAGTAGCTGTTTACAGTGTAGACGGCCGTCAGGTAAAACCGGGCAAATTAACCACAGGCACTTACGTAGTTCGTGTGAACAACAAGAGTGTAAAGGTGTTGGTAAAATAATTACCGAGATAATATACTAACGGCTTTTGGGACTAACCGCCCCAAAAGCCGAAACGTAAACATACACATCAAAAGTGTGCTGTTGTGTCGTAGTGCCGAAAAGCCAATGCGGAGCAACAGCACACTTTTTTACGTAACGCACCAACGGACCGCCACAGCGGCCTGCGCCCATATCCAACAAACAACAACCTGGCATTTTCCCATGAAACACCTCTACTTACCAGCCATTGCCCTGCTCGCAGCAAGTTCCTTTACCGCACAAGCACAAACCATGAAAGTGAAGTGCGGACAAATAACCACACTCATTCCAGCCGTAACGGCAGACGATATGAATTTCATTGAAGGCGGCACAGCCTTCGTTGTGAAAGGTCACACCTTTAAAGTAGCCGATGTCAATGAAATCACCATTGACCGCACCACCATACAGCCCAACACGCTGACCATCAACTACACAGCGCAAGGCGCAACCGTAACAGTGCCCATCGACAACCTGCCGGGACTCAGCATCACCACGCAAGCCGGACATGTCAGCATTGTAGCCGACTCTACCGTGCAAACCGAACTCAACTATGTACTCAGCGGAACCACCGACAACGGTTCCTTCTTTATGGACGGCGAGTACAAAGCGCGCGTTGAACTAAACAGCCTTACGCTCACCAACCCCACCGGAGCAGCCATCGACATTGCCAATGGCAAACGCATTGATGTGGTACTGCCCACCGGCACCACCACACTGACCGACGGAGCCAACGGCACACACGACGCCTGCCTATTTGTCAACGGACACGCCGAACTCAAAGGCGGAGGCACGCTCAACCTCACGGGCAACACCAAACACGCCTATGCCTCCGACGAATACACCATTCTGAAGCCCTCGTTTGGCACGCTCAACGTAACCTCGGCCGTAGGCGACGGCATGCACGTCAATCAGTATCTGCTTGTCGAGGCAGGAACCGTCAACATTGCAGGCACGAAGGGCGACTGCATCGACGTGGGCATTACCAAAGATCCGCTCGACGAACTCAACGGACAAGCCCAAATCAACGGCGGCACCCTCCATCTCGACGTAACCTCCGACGACACAAAGGGACTGAAAACCGACAGTATGCTCACCATCAGCGGAGGTCGCATCGAAGCCAATGTAGCCGGAAACGGCGCCAAGGGCATCAGCACCGGCACGCACTTTCTGTTGCAAAAAACGGCTACAACCTCGCCCGACATCAGCATGACCGTCAGCGGTGGCATCTACAAACCCGGCGATGCCCTGCTCGAATCAAAATGCCGTGGCATCAAAGTAAAGGGTGACTTCACCTTCGATGGCGGAAACATCAACATGACCGTTACCGGCCAAAAGGCCAAAGGCATCTCAGTCGACGGCCTCTACACCTACAAACAGGGAACCAGCAACGTGCAGCCCAGCTAATCCACACCCGGTCTCGACACCCTGTTCTCCTGCGCGAAACAATTTTCCCGAGCCCAACAGCTCCCCCGCTTAAATATCCTAAACTCATTCGCCGCACCCCTTACAAAAATAAGCCAATGCAGCGAATGAGTTTTTTTGCAGAAAAACACCCCTTCCAGCCTCACTTTCCATACCTTTGATTACTTCCGTAACAAAGTATAGACAACATGATTGGGGTTCAATCGCAAAAGCGCGTGGTAAAACTCAACGACGCATTCTGGGTTTCAGACAGGCCTACCTGCCTTACTTTCTGTTGTAACAAAATGTCAAAGAACGCTGAATAATTAAGGAATACTTTGTTTTTTCATCCATCAAGCTGAGCCAAAGCTCTAAATTCAGTGCAATGTCAGTGCAAACCGAATGCAGAGCGATGAGAGTTTACTCTCAAGAGCTATGCTGAGGTGAAGCCTGACTTCGCGAAGCAATGTCAGTGCAAACCGAATGCAGAGCGATAAGAGCTTGCTCTCAAGAGCTATGCTGAGGTGAAGCCTGACTTCGCGAAGCAATGTCAGTGCAAACCGAATGCAGAGCGATAAGAGCTTGCTCTCAAGAGCTATGCTGAGGTGAAGCCTGACTTCGCGAATGCAAAGATACAACACACGCTCCCCGAAATCCAAATTTTTTAGCCTCCTAATATCGCACTTCGAAAAGTTTTCCACACCCCCAAACTGCTGTTCAGCCCTTTATTTATGGGCTTTCTCGCGCATTTTCCACATGCGAAAAAAAAATGAAATCGGGATATAACATTTTATCTTTTGCCGATTCACAAAACGTACGAAGCAGCAACGTTTGGCCTCATCCAAATACTACTACCCTCACACCTTTTTGCTACAGCCCCCTTGTTACGGTTGTTTCTGTTTAAATAAAAAATGAAAGCTAAAAATCCGATTTGTATAGGTTTCGAGCAGGGCATTTATACACGGGAGTTTCAGTGCACAACAATAATTACATTTAAATTCAGTATTTTCCAGCTAAAAACAACAAATTAGTGCCAAACACCTTTGTTTTCTCTAATATAGCATATTTGACCCATTTATAACAACTATTGTTAATGTCGTATCATAGTTTTTTCGTAATTTTGTTCTTAAATATAGTAATTCTTTTCAAAACTTACGAGAAAGGAAGAAACTTTGCACTGAGATTATTGAATATACAATAAAAATTACATACACAATACTTTGGTAATTTTTCACCGAAGTATTGTGTCGTAATACGCTAATTTTATTGTATGAGATAAGCATTACCAACTGTAATTCTTTTTCCAAAATGCAATTGATTTTTATTTTAATTATCTGTTTTATTACTGTATCTATCATTGCAATAGCTGTAATACGAACAGACCTAAAACACAAGTCCCAAGAACTTACCGAACAGATCAACCAGATAACTTCATATAGCGAATTATTAAGCCGTAACAAAACAAGAGAAAGATTATCCAGTCTCAATGAAAATCTTTTCACAAATATATCCACTGACTTAAACTATGTTTTTGATGGTAAACTAATCACCGCAAGTCAGGAAAAAGATTTTACCGATTATTACCAAGCATATTTTCAAGAAGCGCATTCGCTTTTGGTGAAACTTAAAACCTTTAAAATTACTCCTTCTGAAACGATTTCCAACTTCATCGATAATTATGAAGCAATCAACAAACTTGTAAAACAACATAACGAAGAGGTTATTACACTTTTGCTTGATAAGCATAAAGATTTTTTCGACCATTGTTTAAAATATCCATTAGACAAACAACAAAGGCGTTCTATCATTTCAGAAGAAGCTAATTGCTTAGTCGTTAGTAGTGCTGGTAGCGGTAAAACATCTTCTATTTTTGGAAAAGTAAAATATTTAACAGAAGTAAAAGGAGTTGCACCTCATAGGATATTACTGATTAGCTACACAAATAAAGCTGCAGCCGAACTTACAGAAAGAATGGCCACAGATGGTTTAAAAGGTTATACTTTCCATAAATTAGCTATTGATATCATCGGAAAAGTAACAGGCACAAAACCATCTATTTGCGAAAATACTGACTCTTTATTCGTAAACATTTATCACACTTTATTAGAGAATGAGGATTTTAAGAATAGCATCATAGAATACTTTATTGATCATCAAGCCTATGAAGCAGATTGGGAAAAACGCAAAAATCAAAGGCGTGCATATTTATCAGAACAAAAAAGTGTTCAGTTTAAAGCGATATTTCCCGATATGGATGGTCGGAGCATCTATGTGAAAAGTGAACAGGAACAAAAGATTTGCTTTGTTTTATCATCACTTGGCGTAAACTTCAGATATGAAGAAGCATACGAACATCAATTAGCAGATGATAGGCACTCGCAGTATCGACCCGATTTCTCAATATATTATCAACAAGGAGGTAAAACCAAACGCATTTATCTTGAACATTTCGGAGTTGACGAACACGGGCTTGTCCCATCTTGGTTTGCTAAGGACAAGGGTATTTCATACGAAGAAGCAAATCAAAAATATAATAATAGTATAACTTGGAAAAAAGCTGCTCATGAAAAATTTGGAACTCAACTGATAGTTACATCCAGTGCAGATTTTCATTATTCTGACATCAGAGAAAAACTTCGTAAACAATTAACAGAAGCAGGTGTACCAATTCATGAGAAAACGGATAATGAGTTATATGATTTGGTTTTGCCTAAAGGAAGCAAGCAGGAAAAGGCCTTTATACGACTGGTCGTTACTTTTATCACATTGATAAAATCAAGTTGCAAATCAGTTGAAGAGGCTCTTAACCAAGCAAAAATTGCAAACGATGAACGAAGTTTTTTTATTATCAATAATATATTTCTGCCTGTATATGAACGCTATAATAAAGAATTAAACGATAGGAACCAAATTGATTTTACGGATGCTATTCTTCAAGCAACTGAATTATGTAGGGCTTCACACCCAGTTGAATATGATTACATCATTGTAGATGAATTTCAAGACATTTCAGTTGACCGTTACAATTTCTTAAAAGTATTGCGAGAGGGAAATCCTCCTGCAAAATTGTATTGTGTGGGCGATGATTGGCAATCTATATATCGATTTTCAGGTAGCGACATGGCTCTGTTTAACCAATTTCCAAAATACTTTGGAGCAACAGAGATAAACAAAATTGAAACTACATATAGATTTGGCGAACCTTTGGTTTCTCTATCCTCCCGTTTCATACAACGTAATAAGTCGCAAATACAAAAGAGTATTCATTCGGGCAATCCTGAAATGAAAACAGATTTGGAGTTCTATGCTTATGACAGACAGGATTATTGCCAAACAATAGAACAACTTCTGTCTGCTATACCAGCAAATAAATCAATCTTTTTATTAGGACGTTATTCATTTGATGATTATTACCTCTCATTTAGATACAAATCTATCAAAGAGGGCAATAGGTTCTTTTATGTGATAGGAAAACGAAAAATCGAATTTTTAACCGTGCATAAGTCAAAAGGTCTTGAAGCTGATTATGTAATACTTTTACAGTGTAATAAAGATACCTATGGTTTTCCTTCTCTTGTGAGCAATGACCCTGTACTTAATTATGTACTGACTCAAAGCGATCAATACTCTTTTGGAGAAGAACGTAGATTATTTTATGTAGCAATAACAAGAGCAAAGGTGAAAACTCTTGTACTATATGACAAACGGTTTCCTTCTGTATTTGTAGATGAGTTTTTGCACCCAGAAAAGATTTCAGAAGCAAATAATGTGATACACAGAAATGCCAATAAAAGATGGACAAAAAATGCTGACCTTTTTTTATTGAAACTAGATAACGAAGGTAAGAGTGTCAAATATATTGCAAACAAAATGGGCAGAAGCCAAACTTCAATTATAATGCGATTGAACAAACTAAAGAATTTGTAGAACTTTTTAATGGGGAAGTATCCTCAAGTTCTGACTTCATTACTTTATATGCCACAAAATAGCATATATTTGGATGTCATACAGCTACAAAAAACAACCGTAACGAAGCTTTGGAAGTGGATTCCGGGCTTGTTACGGTTGTTTGGGTTTAGGGGGTGTACAAAAAATCAGGATTTTTGGAGACACGCCCTTATTGAAAAATAATAAATGAGCTATTGAACTGCGAGAGGAGATTAGATGCTGATTTTAACGCCGGCAAAGTAGGTGCGGGGCATGCCGGGGCCGTAGATGTAACCCGAGTCGCGGGTGGCGTGGCGGTCGAAGTCCTTTTGATAGGCATTGAAAATGTTTTGAACGCCGGCATTGAATTGCAGACATACGTTGTTGATGTCGAGGTCGTAGGCAACCTTCGCACCCAGTTCAAAGAAACTGGGGGTTTTTACCAATACGTCGGCCGAACCGTCGATTTCGGAGAAAAGGTGGGGCACATACATCTTACCTGTGTAATTGCCGTTCAAGGCGATGCTCAAGGGCTTGATGGGGGTGTAGGTGGCACTGAAATAGCCGTAGACACTGGGGGTGCGCAGAATGCGGTCGCTGTAACGCTGCTCGTCGGTCAGATTCTCTTCGTCGGCACTCCACTCCATCGGTTCGTCGTAGCGGCTGCTTTGCACGGTGATGCCAGCTTGCAACTGCATTTTGTCGCGATAGGCCAGGCGGAATTCGAGGGTTCCACCATATACCTTGGCACCCGGGCCGTTGACGCGGGTTTGAATGAGGTAGCCACTGCCGTTGGGGTCCATTACGGGCGATGTCAGCACAAAGGGATCGGTGAGGCTGGTGAAGAAACCTTCAACGAGTACATTGGCCTGGAACTGGCCGAAGGTGCGGTACCAGTCGACCGAGGCATTGACGCTGCGCGAATGCTCTTCCTTCAGGTTCTTGTCGCGAGCAATGGAAATGAGTTTGCCGCCTACATGGTTGATGTGCAAGTCCTCGTCGAAGGCCTGCGGTGTGCGGAAACCTTCAGCGTAGCTCAAGCGGATGTTGATGTCGTCAGTCGGGTTGTAACGTACGTTGGCACGCGGACTGAAGATGGGGTGATCCATGATGCTGTTTTTGTCCATACGCGCACCAATCAGGAAGCTCCACTTGCGATTTTTCCATTCGTTTTGGGCATACACGCTGTAGATGTTGATAATCTGGTTCAGCGGATTAGGCGTGTATTTGTCGATGAGCTGCTGCAATTCGTCGCCCGTAGCGTTGGGGTTTTCCTCGAGTGCTGCATCGCGATACTTTTCAAGGTCGGTGGCGCGGTCTTTCAGGTTGTCGTGGTTAAATTCGAAACCGGCAGTCAGGTCGGCCGGCATGAACAGGCATTTGTCGAACTTGTAGATGTACTGTCCGCCGGCTACGGCTGTGAGATTTTTGGTGCGTCCGTAGGCACTGTAATAGCTTTCGCGGTCAACGTGCTGCGCCGAGGCATAGAGGTTCATGAAGTGCTTTTGGTTGGGCGAGTTGGTTTGGAACTTGATGCCTCCGGTGTTGATGGAGTGGCGGGTTTGTTCCACCAGTCCCGGTTCGCCCATGCCGTTGAGTTCGGGATTTTCGGCAATGTGGGGCGGAAGGTCGAGGCTGTTGCCACCGCGGCGAAACTCCTCGATGTGGTGATATTCCAAACCAAACTTTGAGTAAGTGCCAATTTTGTAATAGGCATTCATGCCCACCATTTGGTTCTTCATTTTTGAAAGTTCGGTAAATCCGTCGCCGTTGGCATCCCAGGCCGAGCGGATGCGATTCTGACCGTAGACGTAAGCTCCGGCACGGTTGTCGGCCGACACGAGCGAAAGGTTCATCGTCGTGTTGTTGTCGAAGGCTCCGGAACCATTGATGTTGGTGAACGTATGAGCCAGCGAACCGCTATTGGTGCGGGGTTCCTTGGTGATGATGTTAATGGTTCCGGCAATGGCCGATGAACCGAAAAGGGCCGAACCGCCTCCGCGCACCACTTCGACGCGGTCAATCATGTTGGTAGGAATCTGTTCCAAACCATACACACCGGCCAGTGATGAAAAGATGGGACGCGAGTCAATGAGGATTTGCGTGTACTTACCTTCCAGACCATTGATGCGCACCTGCGTAAAGCCGCAGTTCTGACAGTTGTTTTCGACGCGCACACCGGGTTGGAAAATCAAACCTTGCGAAAGGTTTTGCGAGCAGGTGTTTTCAAAGATTTTTGAATCGAGCACCTTGACGAGCGTGGGTGCCATGCGGCGTTTCGTTTCGTTGCGGTTGGCCGAAACCACCACACCGTCGAGTTGGCTGGCGCTTTTGTCTATTTCGAAATTCTCCTCGAGCGTCTCTCCTTTTTTAAGGGTTACGCGGCGGCTTTCGGTTTCGTAGCCGAGCATGCTCACTTCAAGGGTGAACTCACCCTCGGGCAGGTTTTTCAGAAAATAATGTCCGGTCTTATCAGTCACGGTGTTGAGCACGGTTCCCTTGAGGGCCACAGTGACGAACGACAGGTGTTCGCCCGTGGTTTTGTCAATAACGTGGCCAATGACATTGGCATCGGATTTGTTCAGTTCGTCGGCCACATCGTCGGTCGGACCGGCATAGACGGGCTGCACAAACAATAAAGCGAATACGGCTGTGAGTAGATATATTATAGATTTCATTGAATTTTACGAATTGATAACGAGGGAAAAAGGACATGGTAGCGAAAGGTTGGGGCGTGGGTGTTGACCTTGGATTGAGGTTACGAAGGGATACGCCCCATCGCTCCTTGCGGCTTTTCCGTTTTTTTGAAAAAAGTACAAGAAGGGGGTACTCCGAAGCAATGCTACGAAGGGAAAGACGGCCGAAGGGTCTGTCTTCAGTATGAAAAAAAGGGGAAAATGGGGGCACTATGCATGTGCCGAACAAACGGGCGGTGCGCGCAAACTGACAAGGCGCACTTCGCGCTTTTTGCTTCCGGAAATGACTAACGGGAAACACAGCAAACCCAAAAACAGGGGGAAGAACTGAACCAGTTCCTCGGATACCGTGACGTCCGGCATCAGGTAGTTTGAGAGATACATGATGGTCTCAAACTGTTTCGGGGTGTGCGAATGGGCGTCTTTAAACGGGTGTGAGTGTACGATGATAACCCCATTTACCACGTGTGAGTGGGTAAAGAGGGCTATTCCGCACAGATACGAAACAAATATCAGTGGGAGAAGCAATTTCAAGAATGTCAGCAGTTGCTTTCTCATAATGCGTGTTTAAAGAAGGTTTCCGCGCATTCATTTCTTAGATGTATAAATGCACGGAACGCGCCAGTTCCGCAGTAAAAAAAACGGGAAACTTCAGTAAGTTAGTTTGTCAGTGTAATGTTTAGCTTTGTATTTCAGTGCAAATTTACATTTCCTTTTCTGTTTCAGCAATACTTACTTATAGGTATTTTGATTTAAGTAGGTGTTAAGTAGGTGTTCAAAATTATTTTATATAATTCTATCGAAGTATTTTTACTTTGCATTACGTTCTTGCACCGCATTTGCTTGCTCTGCGCTCAGTCACATAGCCCGCTATGCTCCTTCGCACAGAACAAACAACTACGGCACAATAACGCAATTCAAATGTAAAAATAATTATGAACACCTACTTACATAATTATTTTACATAATTCTATCGAAGTATTTCAGCCATTGGTTGCCGCCCAACAATGACATACCAACAAAAGCTCCATCAGTTTCTTGTGTAAGAGTGAACTGATGGAGCCTTTCGCTATGTGTAATAAGAAAGAGGGAATTGTTACTTCTTAACCTTTACCTCAATACCCTGACGGCTCAAGTCGCGTACAGCGCGGTCAATGGCCTCGTAGTGTTCGGGAGCAATGCCAAGGGCAGGCAAATCGAGCGTGGGGAGCGCATCGTCGGTGTGCAGCGTGTCTTCGGCCACAGGACCGATAATCATACCGACACACGAAGTGTTGTTCGTGATGGGGTCGATAAGGATAAACGCACCCGTAGCTTTGTTCTGCTTGTAGGCATCGTAGAAGAGTTCCTTGGAACTGACGATAACGGCACGACCAATTTCGTTGAGTTCCAAATGATCAACCTGGCTCTTTTCAAGCGTATTGACGTCGATTTTATAGTCGAAGTGGTCGATGCGGCAGCGCGTGGTGTTGGTGGTGTGCTTCAGGTAGAACGATTTGTTCACGTCCATGGGCTGTTCGTCCATCCAAACGAGCATGGCCTCGAAGTGACGGCCCACCTGCGGCAAGTTGTCGGGATGTACAATCATTTCGCCGCGCGAAATGTCGATTTCGTCCTCGAGCTGCAAGGTGACACACTGCGGGGGGAAGGCAAGATCGAGGTCGCCATCGTAAGTCACGATGCGCTTTACCTTGCTGCGCTTGCCCGAGGGGAGTGCCATTACCTCGTCGCCTTGGCGCACTACGCCACTGGCCACTTTGGCACTGAAGCCGCGGAAGTCGAGGTCGGGGCGAAGCACATACTGCACGGGGTAGCGGAAGTCGCTGAGGTTATGGTCGTTGCCAATGTGTACGGTTTCGAGGAATTCGAGGAGTGCCGGACCGTCGTACCAGGGAGTACGCGCACTGCGTTCCACCACGTTGTCGCCTTCGAGGGCCGACAAGGGGATGCAGCGTACATCGGGAATTTCGAAAGTGGAAATGAACGAGGTAAATTCGCTGACAATGTTGTCGAACACCTGACGGTCGAAGTCAACGAGGTCCATTTTATTCACCGCAAGCACCACGTGCTTAATACCCAGCAATGAGCAAAGGAAGGTGTGGCGACGGGTTTGCGTAATGACACCCGTGCGGGCATCGACCAAGATGATGGCCAGGTTAGCCGTCGAACCGCCGGTAATCATGTTACGCGTGTACTGCTCGTGTCCCGGCGTGTCGGCAATGATGAATTTACGTTTGTTGGTCGAGAAGTAGCGGTAAGCCACGTCGATGGTAATGCCCTGTTCGCGTTCGGCCTTGAGTCCGTCGCACAGCAGTGCATAGTCAATTTGTCCGGCACCGGCGTTACCTACACGTGCCGAGTCGCGTTCGAGGGCCGAGAGTTGGTCTTCGTAGAGTTTTTTTGAGTCGAAAAGCAAACGGCCGATGAGGGTGGATTTACCATCGTCAACCGAACCTGCCGTGAGCAAACGGAGCAAGTCTTTCTTTTCGTCCTGATTCAGATATTCCTCGATTGAAAGTTTGCGGCCATCTACCACAAGGCTTTCTTCGTTGGGATTATTCGGGTTTGATGTATTTTCTGCCATAAGGAAATGTTATGCTATCTGCGTACTGTGTTTTGAGTGGATAGTGCCTATGCGGCTTCTACCTCATGCAAAGGTACGAATTTTAAATAGGTACTCAAAATTATTTCAGCATTGCATTGCGTTGGCGCGCATGCTTTCTGAACTACTTTCCGAAATATATTGGCCGGTTGTACGCCCTGCTCCGCCGCTCTTCAGCCTTCGGGCTGATGTTTTTTTCGTAAATGCAATTCAGCGCACCGAAAATGCCATGCTTTTCGAGGCAGACCATGCCTTAGGGTGAGGCTGCGACGAGCGATACAAAAACCTTGGCTCAGCCTATCCTTTTTGGGTGCTCCGCAACGCTTTGTATGGCTGATTTTTAGGCCTCAGCTTTGCCGTAAATATTAAATAGCAAGCCGTCAAGTAAGTGAATTTACATTAAAACAATCAACTTGTTTTTCCGTCTGCATGCCGTAGTTTGAACCACGAACTGAGCGATTGTCAAAATTTGCTCCGCGATTGCCCGAATTAGTTCCGAGCTTGTTCGAATTAGTTCCGAGCTTGTTAGAATTAGTTCCGAGCCAGTGCAAACAATCTCGGAACTACTGATAATCAGCGTTTTCAGAAAAACGACAAAATCGGAACTAAGCCCGCCAATGCTGCTTTGAGATGAAGATATGGGCGTATGTTTCATTTTTACGTTTATTCACCTATTTATTAAATCTGTCCTGTGCACAATTAGCAGCGAAGTGCTGCCCCATCCTAAGTGTTTGGCGGTTACACGTTAGGGAGTAGTTGAAAGGATCTGTCAAAAAATGCGTTTCATATTTACAAGGAGCCTTCCCCACCCGATTCATCACTGAGCCATTTTTCTGATTTAAAATTCTGCTTTTTCGGTGGTTCATCGTACTTAATGGCGTAAATTTGTAGCTGTGCAAACTGTTTTTGTGATTTTACAAACTCTAATCCAATATATATATAACTATGAAATATACGCGCATTTTTCTTTGGGGCTTACTGATGCTGCTGCAATCGGCAGTGGCGGTTCATGCTGGGCAACAACCGGAATTTTCGACAGCCGGATTTTTTGAACTGGCACAAAGCGGCCGTACGGTGAGTTCGATGAATCCGGCGTGGCGGTTTTACAAGGGAGCTGCACCGGGTGCCGAGGCACTGCACTACGACGATGCACAGTGGGGCGTGGTGTCGCTGCCACATGGTTTGGAATACCTGCCGACCGAAGCGAGCGGGGGCATCAATTATCAGGGCGAGGCTTGGTATCGCAAACATTTTACCCCTGACAACAAGCTGAAGGGCAAAAAGCTGTTTCTGCATTTCGAGGCCATCATGGGCAAAAGCCGGGTTTACGTCAACGGCAAACTGCTGGCCGAACACTTTGGGGGCTATCTGCCGCTGGTGGTGGATGTGACGCAGGCACTGAAGTGGGAGGCCGACAACGTGATTGCGGTGTGGACCGACAATAGCAACGACCCGACTTATCCGCCCGGGAAACCGCAGGACATGCTTGACTTTTGCTACTTTGGAGGCATTTACCGCGACTGCTGGCTGGTGGCGCACGGCGCGGTGTACATTACCGACCCGAACTACGAAAAAGTGACTGCCGGGGGCGGACTCTTCGTGGCTTACGACCGTGTGAGCGATGCGCAGGCCGATATTTGCCTGCAGTTGCACTTGCGAAACGACGGGCGGCAAACGTTTAACGGTGTGGTGGAATATGAACTGCTGCAACCTGACGGAAAGCAGGAGGCCCTGATTAACACGACGGTGAGGGTGAAGGCTGGAAATGCACAAACCATTAAGGACAAACTGACGCTAAAGCAGCCGCTGCTTTGGAGTCCGGAGGAGCCTACGCTCTACGACCTTGTGGTGCGCATTCGCGACAAGGAGGGGAACGTGGTGGACGGATACCGCCGACGCATGGGCATACGAAGCATTGAATTCAAGGGGGCTGATGGCTTTTGGCTTAACGGCAAACCTTACGAGGCGCCGCTTATCGGGGCTAACCGACACCAGGATTATGCACTCGTGGGCAACGCGGTGCCGAATGCGCTGCATTGGCGCGATGCCAAAAAACTGCGCGATGCAGGGCTGAAGGTGATTCGAAACGCGCATTGTCCGCAGGATCCGGCTTTCATGGATGCTTGCGACGAATTGGGGCTGTTCGTTATTGTGAATACACCGGGCTGGCAGTTTTGGAACGAGGCGCCGATGTTTGCCGAACGCGTTTACAGCGACATACGGCAGATGGTGCGCCGCGACCGCAATCACCCGTGTGTGTGGCTGTGGGAACCGATTTTGAACGAAACGTGGTATCCGGCTGATTTTGCCCAGCAGGCTTTGCGTACGGTGAGCGAGGAATATCCCTTTGCCTACTGTTATTCGGGCTGCGACAGCGAGGCGCGCGGCCATGAAATTTACCCGGTGCAGTTTGCACACCCGGCAAATGCTGACAAGAACTGGGCTTTGAAACAGGCTAACCCGAACGTGACCTACTTTACGCGCGAATGGGGCGACAATGTGGACGATTGGAACTCGCACAACTCGCCGAGCCGGGTGGCTCGCCAATGGGGTGAACAGGCTATGCTCGTACAGGCCCGGCACTATGCTTGTCCGACTTATCCTTACACCAGCTACGATGCTTTGTGGCGCACGCCGCGACAGCATATAGGGGGCTGCCTGTGGCATGCGTTCGACCATCAGCGGGGCTATCATCCCGACCCTTTCTATGGGGGCATCATGGATGCTTTCAGACAGCCTAAGTATGCTTACTACATGTTTCAGTCGCAACGCCCGTCGGAAAAATTGGAACGGCCGTTTACGACGGGTCCCATGGTGTACATTGCACACGAAATGACGCCTTTTTCGCCTGCGGATGTAACGGTGTACTCGAACTGCGACGAGGTGCGTCTGACGTACAACAAAAATGGCAAGCTGTTTACTTACACTCGCCCTGTGAAAAAGGAGGGAATGCCTTCGCCCATTATTACGTTTGAGCGTGTGTATGATTTCATGATTGACAAATACATGTCGATGAACGAACACAAGCAGCACGAGGTGTTTTTGCGGGCTGAAGGACTGATTGGGGGCAAGGTGGTGGCTACGCACGAGGTGCGACCGGCACGCCGCCCGGAGCAGTTGCTGCTGTGGGCTGACCATGAGGGAATGGACTTGAGGGCCGATGGGTCGGACGTAATGACGCTGGTGGCGGCGGTGGCCGACAAACAGGGCAACATCAAACGACTGAATAACCAATGTATTCGCTTTCATATTGAGGGCGAGGGGCGCATCATCGGCAATGCGGACATCGGGGCTAACCCGACAAGCGTGAAATGGGGGACGGCTCCGGTGCTGATTCAGTCGACACTAACGCCGGGAAAAATAAGGGTGACGGCGAGTGTGGCATTCGAGGGGGCGCAAACGGCTGTGAGTGCGGTGCTGGAACTGGAGAGTAAACCGGCTGTACATCCTTTGATTTTCGACCCTAACGAGGGGAAACTGCTGAACTACCGGAGTGAGGCTGAGGGGGAAGAAATTAAGGGGAAGTCGGCTGCTGACCTTGAAGCTGAATGGAAGCGGAAGACTGAAGACGACCGCCGACTGAAGGAGGTGGAACAGCAGCAGGCTGACTTTGGCGAAAAAAAGTAGGCTTTTTTAGGTAAGTAGGTGTTCAAAATTATTTTTACATTTGAATTACGTTATTGTGCCGTAGTTGTTTGTTCTGTGCGAATGTCAGTGCAAACCGAATGCAGAGCGACGAGAGCTTGCTCTCAAGAGCTATGCTGAGGTGAAGCCTGACTTGGCGAAGCAGTGGAGCATAGCGGGCTATGTGACTGAGCGCAGGGCAAACAAATGCGGTGCAAGAACGTAATGCAAAGTAAAAATACTTCGATAGAATTATATAAAATAATTTTGAACACCT
>ERZ779924.281-NODE-281-length-29132-cov-7.9492_pt1 | contig 29132 bp, 18 predicted proteins | sample MGYA00511955_ERZ779924 | MGnify/ENA primary metagenome ERZ779924 (study PRJEB29588, sample SAMEA1969417) | human gut metagenome | biome: human gut; feature: human-associated habitat; material: faeces | place: Denmark | collected 2008/2010 ... | reverse complement strand
ATTACGATGTTGCTTTCCATCAGTGACCGGAAGAAGATTTTTCTTCAATTCAGACTCAAAATTCTTATCAAACTCATCAATAATACAGAAAATTTCCGTAACTTTATCCTTGGTAATCATTGTTGTTAATTTGTAATTAATTGTTTGTCAGACTTAAATATACAAAATAATTCGGTGATTACCAACTTTTAAAGATACTTTCTTATCCCGAACTCACGTAATAAAGGTATGTCCGGACTTTGTGGTGCGCAAATAACGCAGATTGGCCGTATGGGATACCTGCTGGTCGAGGTTCGGATTTCCCGCAGACAGGAATAACGGGTTCGAATTATCTATCACGTTCTGCAAATCAGTGACTGAAGGAGAAGAAGATCTGCTGCGATAGCGAAGCTGGAAAGAGTTGGTCCGGTCCAGCGAGTAACGCAACGTGAACGAAGGCAACACAGAGAAGTATTTATGCGACAGTCCATCAGGCTGAGGATAGACCAGGTCGCCTTTCAAGTTTGCCCACTGCGCATCGACTCCTAACATGGCGCTCAGTTTACCGGCACGGTAACGAAGTCCCACATTTCCCGCCTGAGTCAGGTAACCCGACTGGTATTCGTTCGAAAGACTTTCGTCCAACTGGTCATAAAGGTCGGTCACGGCAGAACGGTCGTACGTTTTTTTATCGTTTTCGGAGTCCGTATAACTCATTTTATATCCCAACTGCAATTGCAGGTTATCTGTCAGCTTCTCAGTATAGCTCAAGTTAGAGCGCAGGGTGTACTGCCGGTTCATCGTCTGCTTCCACTGGCTGTAATCGTCCGTCACCTGAGATAGTTCCAGTCCATATAGCGTATTCAAATAATCTGTATAAGTATCACTATCTGTATTGCTCATCTTTCCGCTCAGCATCAGTGACAACGTACGGCCTTCTTTCAAAAAGCGGTGACGGAGCATCAAATCGGCTCCTATATTATAGGCATTACTTTTTCCCATAGAGGTGGTTTCCGTTTCACTGTCAGTCGTTCCATTCACTAAATTCTGTCCTTGCAACAGCCCGTAACTGTCATTGTTCTGAAAGCTCAGCGTAGGACGAAACTGCAGTGAGGTACGTTCGGTCATCTGATAATCCAACTTCATATTGAAACGATGGTTCCAGTTCTTCATGGAGTTTTCCTGATACTCACTATAGGTCATTCCGGGCAATACAGATTCAAAATATTCTCTGTCAGTCTGCTGCTGGGTCAGGTTGTCCGACTGGTTAAAGAAGTAACTACCGGTCATCTTCCATTTTTCGCCCCACTGGTCAACGTAGTTCAAACCGAATCCATTGGCAGAAGTTACTCCTCCCAAGCTTCCCACCATAAAATTAGAAGCACTGCTTCCACCCGGAGCTCCGGACCGTCCTCCACCGCCACCGCGACCGCCACGTCCTCTGCCGCTATTACCAGCCGACATGACACCAGCCAAGTCTTCCTGCGAAAAGTTCTGCTGATTTACATTGTTCGACATGCCCAACACAGAAATACGCCGGTCGTCATTGAAGAAGTTCAGGTTTCCGTTTACCTTGTAACGGTCGTCCGTACCATATCCACCGGAAACTTCACCAAATGTCCCCTGACGGAAACCGCTCTTCGTCACGATATTAATCGTCTTTATTTCCTCACCGTCATCAAATCCGGTAAATTCGGCCTGCTCGCTTTTCTTGTCGAACACCTCAATGCTGGCTATCACATCCGATGGCAGGTTCTTGATGGCCAGATTCACGTCGCCGTCAAAGAATTCCTTTCCGTCTACCAGTACTTTCTGCACTTGCTCTCCCTGTGCCTGAATCGTACCGCCTTCTACCACGATGCCCGGCATCTTGGCCAATAAATCCTCAGCAGAGCTTCCCATCATCACCTGAAAGGCTTCGGCATTATACAACAGGCTGTCACCTTGCTGTTCGGCACGTGTGGCACGTCCCTGCACGGAAACCTCGCCCAATAACTGTGCATCTTCGGTCATTTCTATTTTTACCCGTTTTTCCTGCCCTTCTGAAAGCGTTTGCTTTGCCTTATAGGACTTGTAACCCACATACGTCACCTGAAGGGTATAAGTTCCCGGCTGCAGTTTTTTAAACTGAAAGTTTCCGTTCAAATCAGTCGATGTATAACTTGATTTTCCGTCAGATGACACCAACTGTACTGTAGCCGAAATCAAGCCCTCCTTTGTGGTTTTATCCGTTACCGTTCCTGAAAGGCTCTGTGCCATCAGTACCAACGGGAATACCCAACTTACCAGTGTAAAAATGAATCTCGTCATAACCTATGTTTTTTGTTTTCGTTCCTTTTTCCACAAACAAAATTAGGCCAGTTTCAGATACAATTTCTACGCTATCCCCAAAGTAAGGGTAAACGACACCAATGTAGTGGCAAACGGACCGGAGGTTATTTTCAGGAAGTCCCGAAAATCCGTATTTTTGCAGAAAAAGGAATAAGTTATGTGGCACATCAAGAATCTTCCGTTTTACATTGATCTGGTCTTTTGTCTGATATTGCTTCCGGCCATGATTACCTTGTTACCCATCGAACGCTGGCTGGTGAATAATTCCACCTTTGTGTATCTACTGGTTTCATGGCTGTATCTTATCTACATCCTGAATCGCCGGCTCACTATGCCTTTCCTGTTTGCCGACAAACGGAAATTCTGGATAGCCATCCTTCTTATTCTGCTTACCATTGCAGGGACTTACCTCATTACCCGCTACCAGATGGAGGTGCCGATGCACCGGATGCGCAAACCGAAATTCATTCAGCATATACCCAAAATCAGATTGCAGCAACAGGCTGTCTGGTTTTTGTATGTAGTGGTCACTACCTTCAGCATGGCCGTGGGATTGCTCACCGAACTTTACCATCAGATTATGCAGCGTCAAGCCGTGGAATTCGAAAAGAAAAAGGCTGAACTGGCGCTCTACAAGGCACAGATAAATCCGCATTTTCTTTTCAACAACCTGAACACACTGTATGCCATGGTAGTGACCGGCTCTCCTCAAGCCGAGGATGCCTTTACCCAATTCATCAGCCTGATGAAATACATGTATGCCCACAACACAAAAGATAAAATTCCAATCCGTACGGAAACAGAATACATCCGTCAGTATATCGAGCTGCAAAAATACCGGATGCCGAAGGATTTTCATATCCATTTTTCTTACGAACACGACGAAACAGAACAATTGGGTATCGCTCCCATGATATTAATTACTTTTGTAGAAAATGTATTCAAACATGGGGTTTCTTCTCACCAACCGGGAGATGCCTACATCTGTATCCAGGCCCAAAACGGAGAATTATTATTCACAACCCGTAATCCGTTATTAAACCATTCCCCGATAAACGAGTCTAAAAGTATAGGCATTGAGAATTGCCGGAAACGCCTGGAACTGCTCTACCCCCACCGATATGACTTGCGGATAGAAAAGAAAGAAGGGCTATTTCACGTGACCCTACGCATTAATTTGAATACATGAGTTTGAAATGCATTGCCATTGATGATGAACCTATGGCGCTGGAAATCATAACCAGCTTTTGCCAGCGCTACGGGAATATAGAACTGACTACCTTCAACAACCCTCTCCGAGGGATGGAGCAGGTAAGAAGAAGCAGACCGGATATCTTGTTTCTCGATATAGAAATGGGGGATTTGAACGGAGTAGAACTGGCCCGTGACCTTCCTCCGGGCACCTTGCTTATATTTACTACAGCGTATGCCCAATATGCCCTCGACGGATTTGAACTGAGTGCCGTAGATTTCCTGCACAAACCTTTCTCTTACCATCGATTTGAAAAGGCTGTCCAAAAGGCCATCGAACTTCACAAACTTCAGCAGCTTTCTGCCCATCCATCCTTTGCCGATGAAAGCATCACCCTGAAAGCTGAATACAAAAATGTACAGATTAAGCTAAAGGATATTCTCTACATTGAATCCATGGATAACTACGTACGCATTCATCTGACGGAGCGACAAAGCCTGATGTCACAGACCAGCATGAAAAGTATACAGGAACTTCTTCCTGCTGAAAAATTCATACGCGTACACAAATCCTTCATTGTGCCGGCTCACCGCATTGCAAGCTACACCAGCAAAGAAATCACGCTCTACAACGGCACGAAGATTCCTGTGGGAAGAAGTTACAGTCAGAATCTAAAACTTTCCATTTCCAACAGCTAAAGAGTTGCCGGGACACTTTAGCGCCCCAACAATTCATATTCCTTCAGGAAATACTACAGAATCCGAAACTATCAATACGACACAATACTCACAAACAGCTTGGAAGGTAATCACTAACCATTTTAATAAGATACAAATTATCATAAGCAACCCCTTTCTCAACACTCAGGCGGAGTAGAGAGAAAGGGGTATTTTTCCATCAAAAAAGATTACTTATTCATACACAAAACGGTATTCATCATTGTAATAAGATGTAGACTCTGAAACATGATTTCCATGTTCATCCTCCTGGTATGAATACAAAGTACACTTGCCAGTAATTACATCCAGATAATTATCTTCCGTAAAGCTATATGCAAAAGGAGCCCATGTATCTTCATGTATCACTTCCGGTTCTCCCGGTTCCGGCATACGATATCCCCAATCCACAACATCTTTCGTTACCAGATTCTTACTACCTTTACCCATCATACGCAACATATAAAGCATGGACACCATGTCATCATATTCATAAGTATGACTGCCGAACAACGGACGAACCACTACATTAAAATCAAAGTAAGGCGTTACATTCGGATATTCAGTATATGCATAACTCATATAGCTTTCATCCGAAAATTCTCCCTCCGTCGACATCAGGTTGCCATTCTGCCAGTTCAATTGCAGAATAGACCTATCCGAAGCACGTCCCATCCTGCCAGAAGATACTCCCGGATCGATTGCCACATTTCCATCTTCCTCATCCCCATCTTCATGGTCACCTGGATAATAGTCATAATCTTCTTGTATCTGCTGAAGATAACCGTCGGAATAAATAAACATCCACAATGTATGCTGCTCAGAAGAAGATTCCTTTTTCTTATACAACTGTGATACATAACCCTCTGAGTTCAATGTAATCACATACGATTCATCCGATTCATATCCGGAAAGTGTTTTCCGGTCAATCCACATCTGGTTTTCCTGATAGGTGAACTGATAGATTCTCTCCGTGAAATATCCCTGCGCATCGCCTTGGTAACTAATGGTTTTCAAGGCTGCCAGCTTTCCGTTCTCATTATAAGTGAGTTCCCCAATAGACTTAGTATAGCTGTCCGGATACAAACTGCTTGAATTTGTAATCTCATAACGAACCAGACGCTTTTCTTTCGGGGCAGGAGTTTCCCCTGCTTCTGTAGTAGCTTTCTGCTCTACGGTAATGGTTATCACATCGTTACCACAACGAATTTCGATGGTAGCCTTCCGGTCCTTTCCGGTCAGGTTCTCTATCAATGTCAAGGTTAAGGTATATTCACCAGGACCTCCGCTATAGGCACTCAATTCCAGCCATTCCACTTTTCCCGAAGCGGCCTTGGTTGCAGCTTCTGTCGCAACTTCTGTTACTGTGGCTGTCCAGTCAGACAAAGCTGTAAAACTAATTCCACCCTGATTCGTTACTTCATCGGCATAAACCACCTGAGTAGTTTGTGTGCCTTCTTTCAAAGTCAGATTTGTGGGAGCCTCATCCTTTTCACTACATCCTGAAACCAAGATTACTCCCCACAGACAAACAACTGACAATAAAAAACTTAACTTGTTTTTCATAATTTCCATTTTTGAATGTTTTCTTTTACAAAGAAAAGTTTTTCATTTAAGGTATACATCACCGGAAACCGTGAATTCCTCCCTCGCAAACCACAAATTTGCCTTATCTATTCTTCCAAACTCCAGGACAAATTCTCTGTTTCACACTGTGAAATACAAAACCACAGTGTGGGATATATATTTCACAGTGTGGGATACAAATCCCGCAGTGTGAAACAGAGAATAGACAAGCACATTTGAAAGAATATTTCAGGAGAAAAAGAAGAACAGACTACATGCCCTGTGGATTCTCCATCTTAAAAACAAAAAAAGGGGTATATGAACCTTGCAACAGTTCATATACCCCCATTTATAGAGATTGTGAATTACCGTCTGTAGTTTACCACACGTTCACACGGTTTTCAGGAGCTACATACAACGGATCAGACGGTGTGATGTGGAAGGCGTCGTACCAAGCCTGAATGTGAGGCAACGCTCCGTTTACACGCCATTTACCCAATGAGTGAGGATCTGACTTAGTGTACACACGAATCTGTTCGTCGCGGATGTTACCAGCCCACAAAGTAGCATAAGCCAGGAAGAAACGCTGTTCAGGAGTGAAACCGTCTACTACGCCAAGCGGAGCATCCTTAGTCGCATTCTGGAAAGCCAGATAAGCTACGTTCAAACCTCCGTGGTCGGCCAGGTTTTCACCCAGTGTCAGTTCACCGTTAGCCTGCAGGCCCGGCAATACTTCAATCTTGTTGAAGAAATCCACCATTACCTGTGCACGTTCCTTGAAACGGTCAGCATCACCCGGAGCCCACCAGTCGGTCAGGTTTCCGTCTTTGTCGAACTGACGGCCCTGGTCGTCGAATCCATGCGTCATTTCGTGACCGATTACTACACCGATGGCACCATAGTTGGCAGCATCGTCAGCTTCCATGTTGAAGAACGGCGGCTGAAGAATAGCAGCAGGGAAACAGATTTCGTTAGTTGACGGATTATAGTAGGCATTGACAGTCTGCGGAGTCATCAGCCATTCGTCCTTGTCAACCGGCTTACCAATGCGGCTGTACATATCATTGAATCCCCATTCTGAAGCACGGCATACGTTAGCCCAGTAAGAATCGTTCTTAATTTCCAGTTTAGAATAGTCTTTCCACTTGTCAGGATAACCTACTTTTACATGGAAAGCAGCCAATTTTTCGTGTGCTCTAATCTTAGTGCTGTCGCTCATCCATTCCTGTGCATCAATACGTTCACCCAAGGCAGTCTGCAGATTCTTCACCAACTTCACCATACGTTCTTTGGCAGCAGCCGGGAAGTATTTTTCCACATACATCTCGCCTACCAGCTCACCTAACATGCCGTTCACTGAGTTTACAGCACGTTTCCAGCGAGGCTGATTTACCTGGCGTCCTGACAATACCTTGCCATAGAAATCGAAACGGGCAGCCACAAAGTCATCGCTCAGGCAAGAAGCTGCTGCATCCAGCAGGTTGTATTCCAGATAAGATACATGCTTAGACAACGGAAGTGTATTCATCAGGCGAGCTACTTCCTGAATCGGTTCTACCTGTTCTACGTTCAGTTCTGCCGGAGCCTGAATGCCCAAACCTTTCATATAGGCATCCCAGTCAATTCCGGCAATGGTCTTCTTCAATTCATCGAAAGACATTTTGTGGTAGTTAGCTTCCGGGTCACGAAGTTCTGTTGCACTGCGTGAAACTTTAGCAATAGCAGTTTCGATTTCCATCACATCAGCCACTTTCTGCTGTGCATCTGCTTCAGAGAAGCCAGCCAGCTGGAACAGCTTGCCGATGTAAAGTTTATACTGTTCACGAATGTTCTGAGTGATGCTGTCGGTATCCAGATAATATTCCTTTTCACCCAAGTTGATACCACCCTGTCCCATCTGGAAGATGTTGAGTGAGCTGTTCTTCGGGTCAGCATATACATAGCTGTGGAAATAGGTACCGATACCGATATGAGCCATTTCAGTCATCATCGGCACGATTTCACTCTTGTCTTTCATGCCGGCAATCTTGTCGAGCATAGCTTTCACCGGTTCTGCACCCTGCTTGTTCAAGGTTACGCTGTCCATAGCCATGTTATACAAGTCACCGATTTTCTGTGCGGCAGAACCAGCCTGATTATTTTTCTGCGCAGCCAGTCCTTCAATCAGTTCGCGCAACTGCTTCTGGCTGTTTTCAAACAGTTCATCAAACGTGCCGTAACGAGAATATTCAGCAGTCAGCGGATGTGCATCGTTCCATCCTCCACATGCGTAACGGAAAAAGTCCGTACCGGCAGACACGGTAGTATCCATGTTTGCCAAATCAATGCCAGAAGTGCTTTTCGCTTCCTTCTGTCCAGCGCAGCTTGTCAGCATAGCAAATGCCAACGTAGCTACGGCTACATAATTCTTCTTGTTCATAAATGCTTTATTTTAATCAAGTCTCTCTTATTTATTTCATTTCTTCCAGTTCCGACAGCAGCAGTGTCCATTCCTCTTCTGCCTCCGCAATCTGTTTTTTCAGCTGCTGGTGCTGCTCGTACAGCTTCATATCGGAAGCACCTTCAGGAGTAGCCATCTGTTCCTCCAGTTGTGCCACCTGCTCTTCCAGTTTCTCAATCTTTGCCTCGCAGTCGGCCACCTGCTTCTCCAGCTTGCGAATTTTCTTGTTCAGCTCCTTCTGCGCTTCATACGAAAGTTTGCTTTCACTCTCTGCAGCCTCTTCTTTCTTGGGCGAAGCAGTCTGCGGAGATTGAGACAACTGAAGTTCATTCAGGTTCTCCATTTTCTTCTTCTGCAGGAAGTCGTAGATTCCGCCGATATGTTCCTTCACCAGTCCGCCACCAAATTCATACACCTTGGTCACCAGTCCGTCAAGGAACTCACGGTCGTGAGATACCACGATGACCGTACCATCGAACTCTTTCACGGCTTCCTTCAGCACATCCTTCGAACGCATATCGAGGTGGTTGGTCGGCTCGTCCAGAATCAGGAAGTTCACCGGCTCCAGCAGCAACTTAATCATAGCCAGACGACTGCGTTCACCTCCTGAAAGTACCTTTACTTTCTTTTCGGAAGCCTCTCCTCCAAACATGAAGGCACCTAAGATGTCTCTAATCTTCAGACGAATGTCTCCTTTTGCCACACGGTCGATAGTATCAAAGACAGTCACGTTTTCATCGAGCAGCTGTGCCTGATTCTGTGCAAAATAGCCAATCTGCACATTGTGTCCGATGGTCAACTTTCCTTCATAGGGAATCTCGTCCATGATACACTTCACCAGTGTAGACTTACCTTCACCGTTCTTACCTACAAAGGCCACCTTTTCACCACGATGGATGGTCAGGTTCACATCATGAAAGACTACGTGATCGCCATACGCCTTTTTCACATTCTCACAAATCACCGGATAGTTACCGGAACGCATGGAAGGGGGGAACTTCAGACGAAGCGTAGAAGTATCTTCTTCGTCAATTTCAATAGGTACGATTTTCTCCAGTTGCTTGATGCGACTCTGCACCTGTACAGCCTTCGTAGCCTTGTAACGGAAACGTTCGATAAAATCTTCCGTATCCTTTATTTCTTTCTGCTGATTTTCGTAAGCACGCAACTGCTGTTCGCGGCGTTCCTTACGCAGCACGACAAACTCATCGTAAGCTACCTTGTAATCGTATATCCGTCCGCAGGAAATTTCAATGGTACGGTTGGTCACGTTGTTAATGAATGCCCGGTCATGACTTACCAGTACTACCGCACCGGAACTCATCTTCAGGAAATTCTCCAGCCACTGGATACTCTCAATGTCCAGGTGGTTGGTCGGCTCGTCGAGCAACAGCACATCAGGACGACGCAACAGCAGTTTCGCTAACTCAATACGCATACGCCATCCCCCGCTGAATTCAGAAGTAGGACGGTCAAAGTCTGTACGGTTGAATCCCAATCCCGTAAGCGTACGTTCTATCTCTGCACGGTAATTGGTTCCTCCCATCATCAGGAAACGTTCGTTCTCATGGGTAAACCGCTCTATCAGCTCATGATAGCTTTCAGAATCATAATCCGTACGGTCGGCCAGTTCCTGGTTCATTTTCTCCAGTTTTTCCTGCATCTCAAAAATATGCTCAAAGGCCATCTCGGCCTCAGCCATTACCGTACGTGTATCGCTCAGTATCATGACCTGCGGCAAATAACCAATGGTAATGCCTCTTTGTACGGCTACCACTCCCTCTGTAGGCTGCTGTAATCCGGCCAGGATTTTCAGCATAGTCGATTTTCCGGCACCGTTCTTTCCTACCAGTGCAATACGGTCTTTTTTGTTGATAACAAACGATACATCTTCAAACAGCGGAGTAGTTCCAAACTCCACTTTCAGTCCTTCTATTGAAATCATGCGAATTTATTCTTCTACATTACAAAGTGACGGCAAAGTTACAACTTTCCGAGCACAGCAATGACAGACAAGCTGTTAATTTTTCAAAGCGTCGGACTCTCCCTCCGATTTACGCTGCAAATACAACTGGTAGGAATTGACTACATTATGCCACACACTGTAGAATCCTGCCGCAACGGCCGTCACAGGAGTGAAGAAAGTATAGCCCATCCAGATGGCAAATACCGTATTTTTCTGCCCCAAGGCCTGTCCGGAGCTGATGGAATCATCGTAACGACGTCCTATCTTTTTCCCGAAATAGAACTGCAGGGCACAGCAGACCAAGGAAACGCCTCCCAATCCGGCCTGGTACCAGAAAGACACATCACTGTGTACGATACTCTTCACCGTTACTCCAATAGCCAATGTCAACGCCACAGCCCACAGATAAAAAGAAAGTTCATGATACTGTCCTAACTTGGCATGTACTTTCGGAAGTAAAGCCCGCAGTAAAATGGCTGCCAGGAACGGACAAAGCAATAAAGGGAACACCTTTCCCAAAATCAGCGCAAACGAACTGCCAAAATTCAGTTCCGGATGCGGGTGAACTAATGGAAGTACCAGCGGCACCAAAATAGCCGCCAGCAAATTGACTAAAATGGTATAGGTGGTCAGATGGGCTGCATCTCCTCCTAACTTACGTGTAACCACCGCAGCCGCTGTAGCCGTAGGACAAATCAGGCAAATCATAGCTCCTTCCACCAATATACGAGCCGAGAAATCCGGGAAAATCACCAGGAGCAATCCCAAAAGCAAGAAACTTGCTCCCTGAATCAGCAGCAAACGCCAATGCCAGGCACACAACTTCAAATCGTGCACATTGATTTTACAGAATGTAAGAAAAAGCATCAGGAAAATCAATACCGGCTGTACAATATCGATGGCATGAGCCACAAAGGGCTTGGTAGGTGCAAGAAAAGGGATATTGACATACACAAAGTACAGAATGACTCCCATTGCCATGGCTATGGGCAACGTCCAATTTTTACAAAAACGTAGAATATTCATTGTTAATCCACTATAGTGAAACAAACCTGCCAGCGCAGAGTGAAAGAAAAAGGATTTGCAAATCCGGCCATCGACAGGCTACGGTTTGCAAATCCTTTGTATGGTCTTATGCCTCTCCCATTTTACAGAAAGAAGCATATCAGAGGTGTCAATTACTTACAGTTGCCAGTGCAACGAGGTTTGATTTGTTTGAAGAAATCATTACCCTTGTTGTCTACCAAGATGAATGCCGGGAAGTCTTCTACTTCAATCTTCCAGATAGCTTCCATACCCAGTTCCGGATATTCTACACATTCAATGCTCTTGATATTGTTCTGAGCCAAGATGGCAGCCGGACCACCGATAGAGCCCAAATAGAAACCACCGTGTTTCTTGCAGGCATCTGTTACAGCCTGGCTACGGTTACCTTTAGCCAACATAATCATAGAACCACCGTGACTCTGGAACAAGTCTACGTACGGGTCCATACGACCAGCAGTAGTCGGGCCCATAGAACCACAAGCCATACCCTGCGGAGTCTTAGCCGGACCAGCATAATAAATAGGATGATCCTTGATATACTGAGGCAGGTCTTCACCACGATCCAGACGTTCTTTCAGTTTGGCATGTGCGATGTCACGACCTACGATGATAGTACCGTTCAAAGACAGACGAGTAGCTACCGGATATTTATCCAGTTCAGCCAGGATTTCCGGCATCGGACGGTTCAAGTCAATCTTCACTGCATTGCCTTCACCAGCCTGACGCAATTCTTCCGGAATCAGTTCGCCCGGATTTGAATCCAGTTTTTCAATCCAGATACCGTCTTTGTTAATTTTACAACGGATGTTACGGTCAGCAGAGCAAGATACGCCCAAACCTACCGGACAAGAAGCACCGTGACGCGGCAAACGGATGATACGTACGTCGTGTGCATAGTATTTACCACCAAACTGAGCACCCAGACCGATGCGGTGTGCTTCTTCCAGTACCTGTTTTTCCAGTTCTACATCGCGGAATGCGCGTCCGTATTCGTTACCGGTAGTCGGCAGGTTATCGTAGAAACGAGTTGAAGCCAATTTCACAGTCAACAAGTTCTTTTCAGCTGATGTACCACCAATTACAAATGCAATATGATAAGGAGGACAAGCTGCAGTTCCCAAAGTCTTCATCTTTTCAACCAGGAACGGAACCAGTGTAGCCGGATTCAAGATGGCTTTTGTTTCCTGATACAAGTAAGTCTTGTTAGCAGAACCACCACCCTTTGTTACGCAAAGGAATTCATACTCCATACCCTGAGTAGCTTCGATGTCAATCTGAGCCGGCAAGTTGCAGCGAGTATTCACTTCTTCGTACATAGTAAGCGGAGCGTTCTGAGAGTAACGAAGATTTTCTTCTGTATAAGTCTTGTACACACCCAGAGAAAGCGCTTCTTCATCACAGTAGCCAGTCCAAACCTGCTGTCCTTTTTCACCGTGGATAATTGCTGTACCGGTATCCTGACAGAAAGGAAGTACGCCTTTGGCAGCTACTTCTGCATTACGCAGGAAAGTCAAAGCTACATACTTGTCGTTGTCGCTTGCCTCCGGGTCAGTCAGAATCTTTGCCACCTGTTCGTTGTGAGAGCGGCGCAACATGAAAGAAACATCGCGGAAAGCCGCATTGGCCATCGCAGTCAAACCTTCTTTTTCGATTTTCAGGATGGGTTTTCCTTCAAACTCGCTTACAGACACATAGTCTTTTGTAAGCAAATAGTATTCAGTTGTATCCTTGCCATGTTCAAACATTGGCTGATACTTGAATTCGGGTGTTGCCATAATACATTAAATTAATTGTGAGTTATTAGTGGACACAAAGTTACAAAGTATTATTGAAATTTTTCCTTAATTCCTACAAAAAGTTATCTGTAATTCTTCTTACTCTTCTATTGCACGAATCAGGTCCTTTTGCAGTACATCTACCCCGGGGAATCCCACATAACGTCCCTGCAATTTTCCGTCATGACTGATAATCAGATAAGCCGGAATTCCAGTTACTCCATAAGAGGTGCACAAGTACTTCCATTGTGAGTCAGTAAGCCGATAGTGTACTCCCGTCATCTTGGACAGATTTGATTTCCAGATATTTTCGGGGGAAGAAGGTCCCGTCAGATAAATATATACGATGTCTTTTGATGACAGATTTTTCTTCAACGGTACCATAGACTGCATACTTTTTTTACAAGGACCGCACCACGTAGCCCAGAAGTCTATCAAGATGGCACGCCCTTTATGAGGAGCAATAATCTTAGGAAGAATATCCGCTCCTTCTACCTGCGCATCCAGCGAAGCAATCACCGCTTCTTTCACCGACTCCATCCGTTCGGCATTCTGCTGAAGTGCTTCTGCCACAGCTTCCACATACATACGAATTTCCGGAAAATTCACCGTTTTCAGCACTTTCCGGTCATCAGAAGACAAAGAAGAGGAAACAGTAATCCGGGGACAGATGGGCATCACCTGCTCATAGTCAGATTGTAACCTGGAAGCGACCTCCGGACTCTCCATCAAACCTTTTTCTACAGCACGATAGGCATTCAGTGCAGCAGAAGAAGGGGAACTGGCCAGCTCCCGGTTAATAGTCTCAGCTGCTCCGTCAAACCAGGCCTTCTGTTTTTTCTCGTAACGTTTACCCAGCAAACGGGAAGCAGACATGCTCAGGCGAGGAAGATTGATATACACCGTCACCTCTTCGTCGGGCACAAGAAACAGTTTCAAAACCGCTTCGTTCAACCGCAATGCCGTCAAAGTTGGTTGCAACAACTCTGCTTCCAGATGAAACGAGCCATCCTGACGGACTTTAATGCTTTGCTTCCACTCCTTAGGGAAAAGACCGTCTTCATATTCCAATTCCGTGAACAATGACATTCTAGGATCATATCCTAAAATATAACCGTTTACTACAGCCTTTCCTACTGCCAATCCCGGCTCTGGAATTTCATTGCTCCGTTCCGGCTTATCTGTAGTAAGGTAATTAGGCACATACACATAAGGTTCTTCCCTACTCAACTGGATGCCAAAGATGTTCCATCCCATCTCCGGCTCGATAAAATCTACTTCATGCACATCCGAAGGAACCGGCGAAAAAGAAAGAGTTACTTCCAAAGTCCCATTCTCTTCAATTACTTCCGGCTCAGTCACTCCATCAATGGAAATACGTTCTGCCTCACGAAGCTGTGCCATTCCTCCATCGGCCCATTTCAATGCCGCTTTTGAAGATATGACGACCGGGGTTCCCGGCTTACCATACATCACCGCATCGACCTGAGTCTGTTCACTGGTCTGGATAATCCGCTTGAATTCTATCTCCGCCGTATTCGACAAGACGAAACCCGGACATTCCATCACCTTTCTTCTATTGGCCTGCATCTGCAAAGCCATGAAGCAAACGCAAAGCAAACATATATATCTGCATATTCTTTCCATACGCAGTACCTCCCATTTTACAATAAATTCTTTACACGTTCTATCAGTTCGTTTCCAAGCTCCGTTTTTACCTTTATATGTTCCAGTACCGCTGTCACAAACGGATTGCTTTCGAACACACCACGCACTTCTTCAAAGTCACGCATCTTTTCCTCACTGCTTCCATCTGCCCCGAATCCGGTCATGGAAGTCAACGAAAATTCCTTCTTGGCATCTTCGTACACCATTTTATCCAGTCCCACTACAGCTTCCTGCCACTGGCGTACGATAGCTGCGATGTCTGCCGCTGTAATCATATCAGCCTGCAAGCCATAGAATTCAAGCATTTTTTCATACGCCCACGTCCATTCATACGTATAATAATTGGCGTGCATCTCTGCAAAACGGTCGTGTATCTCATCCACACTGTTCAAACGGTCGCACTCAATATCCTCCATCAGGCGTTCTATCTCACTCTTCGGGGCAATCAGTCCGGAAATATCCACCCATTCTCCTGTTCCAATCGGCGTATCCGGAAGCAGACGAGCACGAATTTCTTCATCTGAAGCAAAATGAATGGCTTCCAGACGCTTGATGACAGAGTTTCCCAGAAATTTATGGATAGCAGTCTCATAAAACTTGATTCCCTTATTCAGTGCCGAATTTTTGATTTTCGCACTTTGATAAGAGTAAATCTCGGAAGTTTCCCCCGACACACGAGCCAGTTCCTTCAAAATCTGTCGGCCAGTCATCATCTTCTGAATAGTGTACGGACTCAACAAGTTATAATTAATCTGGTCCAAACGGTTCGGGTCTTTCCGCTGGTCACGTTTAGGCCACTTCTGCGCATCACGAATTGTACCTACACTCCGCAAATTGACACCCGGCACCAGATAAGTTGTATTCTTTTCCTCTATCAAATAAGAAAAAGGCAGATTCGAAGTATCCGGATGAGTGACATGACGTCCCATCACCAGTGAGAAGGCACCAATACGGGCGGGCCACAGGATATAAGAATCAGAAGTGGTCTTAGCACCTCGCTCCAATGCCCCCTGATGAATCGGCCCTAACTTATACATGTGATTACTCTGGTTAGAGCCTGAACCTGCATTCATGAACGAGAACATGCCGGCAATAAGCAACGTAGACTTATGGTGCGTCACGGTAAAAGGTCCAGCAAAAATGGCACAAGCCTCTCCATTTTCCTCCTGACAGTTACTGAAGAACAATGAATCAGAAGCCGAATAGGTATGCCCCAAATGACAAGCCTGGCCCACGAAACAACGTGTAAGCATCGTGCCATCTTCTACGTGTGAGCCACTTGAGATGATAAAATCATCACAAATCACCCCGTAACCGATATGCACCGGTGCATGCTCATTACTATTGATGCTTCCATTCTTCAAACGGCCGGCACCCTCAATCTGACAATAATCTCCAATCCGTACATTCTTGATGTAACCGGCATTCACTATCATTACATGACTCCCGATAGTACCTGTATCTGACGCATGTGACTCTGCATAAGACTCAATAATCTTCCGCATTTTCTCAATCAGTACCGGGCGATGACGATAAAGAGCCATGATATAAGCCTGATGAGCAGAAAGACGGTCATGAATAATCACCTCACGCCCGCCAGTTTCATTGAGGACTGAAACTTCCACTCCGTTTCCAAAACGGCTATGGCAATCCACCAGGATGATATCTACATTCTCTATAAAGGTATCATGCCCTATTTCATAGTTGGCAATGTAATTCTTTACATTCTCAATGTAGCAGTTGTCACCCACCGTTACATTGTGCAAGGTTGCATAATATACACCAGAATGTTTGGCCATTCCACCAGCCAAAGTAAACTCTTTTTCAAAAACGCCCAGTCGCACTTTTCCCGAAAAACGGGTGTGATGAATATAATCCGTATGAAAATCATCGGCCACTTCTACACCACTCCAATCGGAAGCTATACAGTGCTGCGCCTCCAGTCGTGCGATTTCTTCTTTTGTCAGTAAACGATAGTGTTGTGTCATATTTTCTTGTAGTTATTCTTCGTCGTATGTCTGATATAGAAAATCATTGTAAGGATACTTCTGCACATGCAGTTCCTTTACCTTTTTATATAATAAATCACGGAACTGATCAATGTTGGTCTTCTCACGTGCGGAAATAAAGATACAATTATCATTTAGTTTCGCCATCCAGGTATGCATCAGTTCCTCCAGCGTGATATTTTCTTTCGTCTTCGGAGTCAGGTCATCCTCGGCCTTTTCTACATACGTATAGGCATCTACCTTATTAAATACAATCATACTCGGCTTTCCACCTGCACCCAAATCGGCAATTGTTTTCTCTACCACCTGAATCTGTTCCTCAAAATCCGGATGTGAAATATCTACCACGTGTACCAGCAAATCCGCTTCACGTACCTCATCCAGCGTAGATTTAAACGAATCGACCAAGTCAGTCGGCAATTTCCGGATAAATCCTACCGTATCCGAAAGCAAGAAAGGCAAGTTTTCGATAATGACTTTACGCACGGTGGTATCAAGCGTAGCAAACAATTTGTTTTCTGCAAAGACCTCACTCTTGGCCAGCAGGTTCATCAAAGTCGATTTACCCACGTTGGTATATCCCACCAATGCCACACGAATCATACGTCCACGGTTCTTGCGCTGAGTAGACTTCTGCGTATCAATTTCTGCCAGACGTTGTTTCAGCAAAGCCATACGGTTCAAGATGATACGGCGGTCCATTTCCAACTGTGTTTCACCCGGACCACGCAAACCTACAGAGCCTTTACCACCTCCGGCACCGGAACCACCACCCTGACGTTCCAAGTGCGTCCACAAACGCTGCAAACGCGGAAGCATGTACTTATACTGTGCCAGTTCCACCTGCGTCTTGGCATTGGCTGTCTGCGCACGCATCGCAAAAATATCCAGAATCAGTGAAGTTCGGTCCAGAATCTTCACTTTCAGTTCATTCTCAATGTTACGGATTTGCTTGGCCGAAAGTTCATCATCGAAAATCACCATTCCGATTTCCGTCTCTTCATTCTCGTTCTGCAACTCCAGGTATTCTTTCACCTCCTGCAACTTACCTTTACCCACGTAAGTCACCGAGTTCGGCGTATCCAGTTTCTGTGTAAAACGTTTTACTACCTCTGCCCCAGCCGTCTCAGCGAGGAAAGCCAGCTCATCCAAATATTCATTGGTCTTACGTTCATTTTGAGTCTGGGTTATCAAACCCACCAGCACAGCTTTTTCAGTCTGTGCTTCTGATATTACAAATTCTTTCATTCAGTATAAATCTAAATTCTATAGAGCGCAAATATAAATAAAAAAAGCGCATCTCATTACAGATACGCTCTTTTTACTTCTTCCTTATTTATTCAAATCCGGATTCATCAATTCTTCACTTTGTGGAATCGGCCAGACATATCCGCTACTCTGAGGAGTAATCTGTGCTTTCCGTTCAAAGTTAGCCCCGCGACGCAACACATCAATACCTCGCATCGCCTCACCGATAAACTCCAGACGACGTTCGTTATAAACCGCCATCTTCAAATCCTCACCAGACAAATGGTCAATATCCAACTGATTGCTTGTCTCCGGTAATGAACGGAATCTCACCTGTTTCAGACATTCTCTGGCAAGCTTTTCATTTTCAGTTCCACCCAGATTTACATAACACTCGGCCAAGTTCAACAACGTTTCCGCATAACGGAAAATCGGTGCCCAATCCAGTTTCTGTGCGGCATCCGTAAACTTCAGCAACTGATTTTTTTCGTCCTTCATCTGCACACGGGCATCATCAGCTGAATTGTAATTCGGCTTGCTCATGATACCGTTTTCCACATCTACCCACAGAATCGTATTCTTAGCGTAATAATATTCTGCCAACCCTTGCTGGGTGTTCGGGCGGTTTGTTTCCTTCATCGGCAAAGAGAATATGGTTTCATCTGTATAATAAGGAGCCTTAAACATATCTCCAAACTTCGGAGTCAGTTCGTAGCCTGTCACGAGCTTACCTGCTTTTACCGCCTCTGTCCAGTTATTCATGGACATATATACGCGCATCTTCAACATATTGGCAGCCGCCTGTGTAGCACGAGTTACAGTCGGTTCATCTGCTTTTGTTTTTACCGGCAACGCACTGATATTTTCCAAATCCGAAAGAATCTGTTCGTAAACCTCCTTCACTGTAGCACGTTTCAACGCATTGTGTTCACCGTTCTTTTCCGGAGTCAAACGTAAAGGCACTGATTTCGCATCCGGATTAATTACGTAGGGCGTAGCATACAGATTATTCAAATAGTAATAAGCAAATGCACGCACAAACTTTGCCTCCGCTTTATACTGCTCATACTTTTCTCCAGCAGTAGCTTTAGCACCTTCCAACTCATCCAAGAAAATATTGACACGGTTAATGGCAGCGTATGCCATGCTCCAGGTTACCGTATTTTCTGCGTCTGTTTTGCCCACATTAAACTTATAAGTATTGGCCAGCGTAATCAAGTTCGGGTCAGAATTCACAATATCTTCTCCACGGTTATCAAACACCAGATAGGTTTTTCCTCCCATAAAAGAATCCGACGCGTCATTTTTTATCGAACCATACAAGCCTAATACGGTTGCTTCCAAACGGTTTACATCATTATAAATATCTCCCGGCTCAATGTACAAAGGTGGTTCCTGATCCAAGAAACTGCTGCTGCAACTACTTAACGTAGTTCCAGCCATCAATATAGCATATACAATATATTTTTTCATTCGAATCTGCTTTTAAAATTCAATAATTAAAACGCCAAGTTCACACCAAATGTGTAGGTACGTGCCTGTGGCAAGGTATTTTTATCCGTACCCGGAGCCAGAGTAGCATTAGTCGTATTCGACATTACCTCCGGATCCATACCAGAATAGCCCGTAATTACGAACAAGTTCTGCACTTGTGCATATACACGCAACTTGCTGATACCGATGGCACTCGCCCAGTTCTTCGTATTGAAGGTATAACCCAATGAGATATTCTTCAAACGCAAATAGTCACCTTTTTCCACCCACTCGCTGATAGGCATGGCCGAACCATTAGAATAGTTATCGCCATACACTGGTTTCGGGAACATGGCATTCTTTCTTTCCGGAGTCCAGTAATTCTGAAGTACCTCCTTCGAGTTATTCCAGTAACGCATGTCACTTACCGTCGCCTTCGTACCATTATAAATATAGTTTCCACCTGAGAACTGGAAGAACAAAGACAAGTCAAAGTTCTTGTAAGAGAAGTTATTACTCCATCCACCATACCATGTTGGCAGTGTATTTCCACAAATCACCGGTTTCAAGCTACCCTCATAAGGCGTACCATCCTCAAGCATCCATTTTGCTTTCGAGGCATGATTATACAGCACACGTTCTCCATTCTCTCCATAGAACACACGGAACCCGGTTTCCGGATCTACACCACCTGTCGGTGTCAGATACAACTGACCGATAGACTTGCCAGGTACTGTGATATTTGTAATTTCCAATCCAGTGGCATCACCTTTGATAATATTATCCAAACCATTAGCCAGAGATACAACCTTATTACGAGTAGTCGTAATATTAAAACTTGTATTCCATTTGAATGCACCGTCACGTAAAATATCCGCAGAAATCGTCAACTCAATACCTGAGTTCGTCATCTTTCCGGCATTAGTTGTCAGGATATTTCCAGGAAGACCTTTCGAAGGAGCCTGTGGCACATCCAGAATCAAGTCTGAAGATTTCGTATAGAAATAATCAAAATCAATATCGATACAATCAAGTACACGTGCACTGAAACCTACGTCATACTTTTCTGAAGATTCCCATTTCAGATTCGGGTCGGCAATCTTACTTAAACGATAACTTCCCTGAGAACCATAATAGTAAGGAGAATAATACGAACGTGAAGCATAATCATCGATATTCGTATTACCTACCACACCATAGCTACCCTTGATTTTAAAGTCTTCAACCACATGCTTGAGCGGTTCAAAGAAAGCTTCTTCCGACACACGCCATGCCGCTGAAACACCTCCAAAGTTACCCCAGCGATTGTCCTTGCTCAATGCAGAAAGGCCATCACGACGGAAATTGATAGAGAACATGTATTTCGATGCAAAGTCATAGTTGATACGTCCAAAATACGAAACCATAGAACTCTTGGAAATACTACCCGAAGCTGTGGCATTGGCAAAAGTTCCCTGGAAGTTCGTAAACTTATCATCCTGCAATTCTGTACGAGAAGCATCCCATTCATTGTAGCTGCTTTCAGTAGCTTCCATACCCACCAGGAAATTGAAATGATGACGATTAGCCGTAAAATCATACGTTGCCGTATTCGTCCAAGTCCAAATACTGCTATGCACTGCCGCATTGAACGCATACCCGCCTTTATTTACTCCATCTCCATGATTAGGTGACCAGAAACGAGAGTTTTCGATACGTGCATCGTCAATATTATACTGGGTTTTCAATGTAAGACCTTTCACAGGAGTAACTTCTGCAAAGAAACTGCTCAAAATACGGTTTACATCCACGTTGGTCTTGTTACCCAACTCCACCAATGCCACCGGATTCGAGAACGTATTCATTACCGCATTAGGTCCATAACCTAACACACCTAACGAATGATCATAAAAACCTTTGCCATTTTCATCATAGATGGGCATATTCGGAGAGTTAGCCAGCGCCATACGCGGGAAACCACCTACTGCAAAGTTTGAACCGTTACGCGCTGCATCCACCTGCGATGTAGAACTTACGTTCACGCTCGAGTTCATACCAATCTTCAGCCAGTCTGTCACGTTAGCCACAATATTAGCCTTACCGCCCAGACGTTTATAGTTATCGCCCACTACAATACCTTTCTGCGTATTGTAATTAGCCGACATATAATATTTCACTTTTTCCGTTCCACCACTTACGGCTACAGTCTGATCTTGTGTAAACCCATTCTGAAAAATAGCATCTGCCCAATTGGAGTCTACTCCCGGCATCAGGTTAAATGCCTTATCACCATAAGCAGGATTAGCGATGAATGTCTTATCCATAGCAGCCAGTTCAGCTGCTACATCTGTTCCGTATGCATTACGAACCGCCATATTCTTGAAGTCTACATACTCCTGTGCATTCATCATATCAATGAACTTCGTCCGGTTGGAGAAACCGACAGAAGCATCATACGTTACTTTTGCTTTTCCGCTGCTTCCCTGCTTGGTAGTAATCAGCACGACCCCGTTTGCCGCACGTGAACCATACAAAGCTGCCGCCGCCGCATCCTTCAACACGTCAATAGAAAGAATATCGGCCGGATTAATGTCAGCCAACGCATTGGCATTACCCAATCCTCCGCCCAAATCACCCGACTGAATCGGCATTCCATCCACTACGTACAAAGGAGAAGTACCCGAAGTAATAGAGTTTACACCACGAATATGTACCACAGGAGCCTGACCTACTCCTCCTGAGGGAGTCGTTACATTCAAACCAGAGGCACGTCCCTGCATCATCTGGTCCAAACTTGTATTAGGCACATCCTTTAACGCATCGTTGCGGATTGAAGCTACTGAAGCTGTCACCGTACGTGCGCTCTGCGTACCATACGCCACAACCACCACTTCTTCCAAAGCCTGTGCATCCGATTTCAACACAACATTCACCACCGGTTTTACAGCCACTTCCTGGCTCTGCAAACCGATAAAAGAAACCACTAAAGTTTTTGCCGAAGCCGGCACACCAGAAATTGTAAAGTTTCCATCAATGTCGGTCACTGTCCCTACAGTAGTACCTTTTACCAACACCGATGCGCCCACCACCGGCAATCCGTCTTCTTCCGACATCACATTACCGGTTACTTGAGAAACTTGGGCGTTTGACAGACCAATCCCTATCAGAAGAATGGCCATGAACAACGTCATTCTTTGTTTCATAAAATCTCTCTTTTAATTTAGTTAAGTTAGTCTAATACATTTATCACAAACGGGGCGCGAATGTAAGAAAATAAAGAGAAATTATAAAACAGCGGGCAATTTTACACTAAAATTTATTTATAAGGAGCAAAACGATATCAAAATAGATAAACAGATGGTTTTTAAGAACTTGCTTTCACTTCTTCAACCGCATAAAAAGTGAATACAAATAGAATAAAATTGCAATTATTTTGTATTATTAAGAAGTTCATTCTAACAAAAAGACCAGTTTTTAAGTGAATAAGACGAAAAAAGAGGTACATCCACACAGGACATACCTCTTTTATTATTTCAGCTATAATAACGATTATTCAGCAGAAGCTTTTACGAATTTCACTTCAAATTTAGCTTTATATTGAGTATTACCTTCTACTGGTACAGTATCATCTTCTGTTGAAAGCAGATATTTTTTATCAGCTTTCTCATCAAATGCATACAAGTTATATGTTACCTGATAAGTCACGTTGTCCGTTTTAGCCTCAGCAGTTGCTACTTCCACGTTAATACCTACCAAGTCCATACAGATAGGATACTCCTTCTCTTCAGCAAATTTCTGAGTCATTCCTGTAGCCAATTTTGTTGTATTGACTTTCAGAGAAATTTCATTATTAGCCAGGTAGTCAGTTGTTAAGAATTGAGGATTTTTATGATCCTTATCTACCACAAACTGAATGTGGTCTTTTCCAGCAGCCTTTGACTTACCAATAGTAGCAAAGAAACTAGAGATACGTACCAAAGAATTCTTAGTATAATCAGGTGATGGTTTTTCTTCGTCTACCTCAAAATCTTTTGCAATTTCTACTGCAGCCAAAGCTCCTTCTTTATCTAATGTACCAGCATATTCATCCTTCACCATTGTAGATGCCAATGAGTCACTCTTCCAAGTATAATCAATAACCATAGAATAGACTGCATCCGTATAACCAGCACCATACAAATGATCTTTCACTCCGTCTGCTACCTGCAATCCTAAAGAATACGTTTCCTGAAGCTCCACTGTACTTTGGTTAAAAGTAACAGTAATCGGGCTGCTAACCTGTTTCTCAGCATCAAACACAAACTGTTCGGCTGACAAAGAGAAAAAGTTATCATCATTAGCAGTTACTTTAACCGGTACATTTACAGCTTCAGAGAAAGAAGCTCTGTTCAACACAACTTGAAATGAGGTCTGTTCTGGTGACAACTTTACAGAAGTCGCACTACTCTTAAAGTAAGCTCCTATAGCATCCGCATCTGCTTCCGGGCTTGCCACTTCCGTATCTTCATAATCGCTGCATCCTACCATCATTACGGCCGGAGTCATCAACAGTCCGAAAAAGAATTTATTTAATTTCATAATACTCTTAGTTTTTAACTTTAATCTAACTTATTATTCTTCCACAGGTTTTGGTAATGTCCATGCAGGGCTATCAGCAGGAGTCAATGCCTTGTTAGCCTGAAGTTCTGCTTCCGGTATACGCCATAACAGGATGTCATCAGTCGGTGCAATGTTGAAGATACATTCTGCATTCGGGAAACCACATCCACGACGGTCCACTCCCTTATTCAGGCGCATTACATCGAACCAGATTACTCCTTCACCCCAAAGTTCAATACGACGCTGGAAATAAACAGCTTCCTGAGGATTAGAAGCATAGTCAGTCAAATAAGCATGCGATCCGCTTGACAAACGATTGTTGAGCAATTCCTTGAAATATTTTTCACCTTCAGTCCGATTTCCAGCTTCAGCGTATGCTTCTGCAGCAATCAGATACATTTCCTCAATACGCATCAATACAATGTCGTTAGCATTGATAGTAGTACCTACTACATCATTATACGGGCCGAATTTCACCTGAGTATAAGGTTTATAACCCTGCTTAGCTACAAAAGCAGCCTGTTCTTCAGTCAAGAAGTCTTCCTGAGCTTCAGCTGCTGCATCCAGCCACCATGATTTACGAATATCTTTATCGTTGATTCCGTTATATAACTCCAAGCTAATCTGACGACCACCTGAATAGTTTGCATATCCATAGTTCAAAGAACCCATGTGAGAAGGCCAGTTACAGATACCCGTATCTACCACGTCATCCGTTTCGCTGACAATGATACCCCACATCCAGTTCACCTCATCTACACTCCAGAATGTCGGTTTACCTACCGCAGTACGAGAAGCGATAGCAATACCTTCACTTGTTGCCGCCTTGATAGCATTTGCCGCATCATCAGCTGCTTTAGCGTATTCATGCATTGACAGATACATACGTGCACGAAGTCCGTATGCTACTGACAGACTGATATAACGTTTGTCAGCACGTTTTACTCTTCCTTTTTCTGCATTAGTCAGCAAATCAATAGCATTGTTCAAATCTGATTCAATCTGTGTATATACATCTTTTACAGACGAACGCTTGCAACCATTCACAGAAGCATCTGCCGAATTCTTTTCTGTAATCAGCGGTACACAAGGTTTGTCCTCATTACCTTTATAGTTAAACTGATACAGTTGTGCCATTACCCAATAAGAGAATGCGCGTGCAGCCAGTCCTTGTCCCAGATAGAACTGCTCATTGGCGTCTTCTGTTTTTTCATCAATACTTCCTACCACATTGTTGGCAGCAAAAACGATAGAATACAAGTCATTCCATACCATCTGTCCTTCCAAGGAAGTATTTTCACGGTCTTCAAATGTCAAGTCATATCCAGTCCAGTTATAACCGTTGATATCACTTACTACGTCTTCTGTGTTAGAATCCAGACACAACATGACAGTAGGATAACCAATATCGTTATGACGTTCAGCTCCCAATGCACTTGAGTTAGGGAAAGCCTGGTTGAAAGTAGAGAAAATCGCATTAACTTTTGCCACTCCACGTTCAGGATTCAGTGTAGAAACGGTCTCCTTCTGAGAGTCTGTCACGATTCCTCCATCGGGCAATGTATCCATATCCTGGCAAGCAGTCACAGCCAGTGAAGATACAAGCAATGAAGCAAAAATATATTTTGTTTTCATATCTGTTTCTTATTTATATTTTAATTAAAATGTAAGGCTGATACCTCCAGAAATTGTACGGATAGCAGTATAAAGTGATGTAGTAGCACTTGTATAGCTCTGACGTGGGTCAAGACCCTTACGTGCAGAAAGCAATCCTACATTGTCAGCTGTGAAATATACACGCAGTTTTTCCAGCATCATCTTGCGAACCAAGTTAGACGGAAGTGTATAACCAATAGTGATATTGTTTACACTCAGGTAATTAGAACTTGTAAGCCAGCGAGTTGAAGTAGAATTTGTATACTTATCCTGCGCATTCAGACGAGGTACATCCGTATATTTATTTTCCGGAGTCCATGCATTGTAAATATCCTTGTGCCAGTTCTGTCCGTCACCTTTTCCAGCCATCATGAAACGATAACCTGAGTCATAAATCTGACCACCCAACTGATAAGACAACTGAATAGAAGCATCAAAACCGTAAACCTGTACAGAAGTACCCAAACCACCGTATACCTTCGGCATCAAGTTGTCTGTGGCTACCTTGTTTGTAGTCTGAGCTAATGCATAATTGTCTGTTTTATACAACTCACCCTTGTCATTTTTCGCCCAATACTGAGCCAAACCTGTTTCAGGGTCTACACCCGCATAATCAACCAAATACATACGGTACATTGATTCACCTTCTTCGTAAATGTAATTTCCATCAATCAACTGACCATCCAAATCCGGATGCAGCTTGTTGATTTTATTCTTGATGAAAGTGGCATTCAAGTTCACATCCCAAGTAAAGTTCTTCTGGTTGAAAATCAAGTAAGTCAAATCCAATTCAAAACCAGAGTTAGTCATAGAACCTACGTTCATCGGAATAGAAGTATAACCCACACTTCCGGCAACCGGTTTGTTGTAAAGCATATCGCTTGACTTACGACCGAAGTATTCAGCCGATCCGTTCAAACGGTTATTGAACAAGGCAAAATCAATACCTACGTTATAAGAAGTTGAAGTTTCCCAAGTCAAATCGCGATTACCCTTTGCAATCATCGTACCGTCAGAGAACACACCGTCTGCACCAGTCATGTTATACTGGTCCATCCATGGATAATAGTTCTTGCTTGTACCACCCACGGTATATCCACCAGCGAACAAGATATCATCGTTACCCTGCTGACCGAAAGAAGCCTTCAGTTTCAACATGTTAATCCAAGTGATATCCTTCATGAATTCTTCACGTGTAATCATCCAAGCCACACTTGCAGCCCAGAAGTCACCCCAACGATTTTCAGGAGCAAAACGAGAAGAAGCATCACGACGGTAAGAAACGTTACCAAAGTATTTGTCGTCATAAGAGTAGTTGACACGACCAAAGAAACCTTCAGTAGCATAAGTCAGTTTCATACCACTGGCAGTCTTCTTATCAATTGTATTACTAATATAGAAGCTTTCCGGGTCATACAAATTCTGACCTGAACCAGTCAATTCTGTATATTGGTATGAATAACCATCGTAACCGGCAGTAATATCAAAATGATGTACATCTTTCACTGCAAACTGATAGTTAGCTACATACTGCTGGTCGAAACCGAAAGTACGCATTGCAGCCTGATAAGCATTACCTCCATAAGAAGCACTCTGACCCATATATGCGTTACCCAAATCATTGTAACGTGTATTGTCGATATTCATACCAAAGCGTGCGCTGATGGTAAGACCTTTAATCGGAGTCAATTCAGCAAACCAGTTTGCATTCAACACGTCAGCCAAATACTCAGTCTTATTATAAATAAGGTCACCTGCCGGGTTGGCAATAGACATAAATGCACGTGATGAAGGAGTACTTACACCATCACCATAATCATACACCTTACGACCGTTCAGTGTCATAATCTGCTTGTCAGCTCCACGTACATACATCGGATAAACCGGAGCAATGTTATTGGCAATATAGAAAGCATTACCAGAAGATGACGTTTTATCCTGATCGCCCGGATAGTTACTCTTTGAATTTACATAGTTCATGTTGGCACCCACTTTCAACCAGTCTGTCACCTTGTAGTCACCTTTCAAACGACCGCTGAAGCGAGTCAAGCCAGAACCTTCAATTACACCCTGATCATCCAAATAACCGAAAGCCATGTAGAAAGTAGACTTATCGTTACCACCAGATACATTCAAGTTATATTCCTGGCGAAGAGCTGTTCTAAATGTTTCATCAGCCCAGTTGTCCGGAGTGTAATAGTAACCATATTTATCTGTATAACCCAATGTTGCATTCGGATTCAGCAAACCATTGCTACCAATCAGCAACTGACCTTCAGGTACAGTATAAATCTGGTAACCCACACCACCATTTCCAGCAGAAAGCAAAGTATTGTTTGCAGCTACATTGGCAGCCTGCGGAGCCATGCCATTAGTCTGTACATAACCATTATAAATAGCTTCATAAGCCTTTTCCAGATAGTTCTTTGAGCTAGTTAATACATCGTAGTTCTTTACGCCACGAGAGTTGGCACCCCATTTTGCATCGAAATTTACACGAGCCTTACCAGAAGTACCTTTCTTTGTAGTAATCATGATGATACCGTTCGCACCACGCGCACCATACAATGCTGTAGAAGCAGCATCCTTCAATACAGTCATTGATTCAATATCTGCAGAGTTAATAGAAGACAAGTCTCCATCATAAGGTACACCATCTACTACATACAGCGGGTCAGTTCCTGCATTGATTGAGCCGACACCACGGATACGTACTTTTGCATCTTCACCCGGCTGACCGTTATTACTCAAAATCTGCACACCTGCTACAGCTCCAGCTAACGCATTTGATACGTTTGATACCTGACGTTTCTCAATCTTATCAGCTTTCATCACTGCTGCAGAACCTGTAAATGACCCTTTAGTAGAAGTACCATACGCAGTTACCACAACTTCGTCAAGTACCTCAGCATCAGACTTCAACACCACTTTTACGTTCGGCTTAATCTTCACTTCCTGCGACTGCATTCCGATGAAAGAAATGACCAAAGTTCCGGCGGAACTGAAAAATGCTGTAATTCGTTGGACATTAGATAGATACATATTTACCCCTTCAAATCAGAACATAACGCATAATGGCTTTTGGATTAACTTCTAATGCAAATTTTCTACCGGGACTCTACCGAAAACAGTTCTTATGCAAGGTTCTATTTATGTAAAAAACAAACGGATTCTTATGATTTTATTAGAATTTATACTTACATTTGACTGCGAAGAAACTCGCAACGAAAAAAATCGCAAACATGAAGAATCCATTTAAATTCGGAACAGTCGTAGAAGATGAGTTTTTCACAGATAGAATTGAAGAACTGCAGCAAGTAAAACAAACGCTTAATAGCGACAATCATCGTTCTTTAGGAGATGGATTCTTCACCAGATTCGGTAATATCCGGTTTAACAACGGACAGGTCGGTTCTGGAAGTGAGGGGGAAGACACGGCTCTTTCATTTAAGCTTAGATAAAGGCACATAATTCCCCCACCCACTTCT
>ERZ779924.265-NODE-265-length-30061-cov-13.915_pt1 | contig 30061 bp, 15 predicted proteins | sample MGYA00511955_ERZ779924 | MGnify/ENA primary metagenome ERZ779924 (study PRJEB29588, sample SAMEA1969417) | human gut metagenome | biome: human gut; feature: human-associated habitat; material: faeces | place: Denmark | collected 2008/2010 ... | reverse complement strand
ATTACGATGTTGCTTTCCATCAGTGACCGGAAGAAGATTTTTCTTCAATTCAGACTCAAAATTCTTATCAAACTCATCAATAATACAGAAAATTTCCGTAACTTTATCCTTGGTAATCATTGTTGTTAATTTGTAATTAATTGTTTGTCAGACTTAAATATACAAAATAATTCAGTGATTACCAACTTTTAAAGATACTTTCTTATCCCGAACTCACGTAGTTATAATTCTTTCCATTCAGTCCATTGTCCATTACTTATTTTTGCCCTTTGATAAGGCGTTCCAGTAAATACCTCTACTAGTATCTGAAATGCACTTTGATCAGATTTCGCCGAAAGCAGGAAGCCAAAATACCCATTTGTGTTTGTTGAGCCATTCTCAGCATAATAATATCCATCTTCAATATTGTTCGCGTCAACCACTTTGCGTCCACGATAGGCGAAGGGGAATTGTATTAGTCCCGCCAGAACTGACGCGACCTGCTCTTTTGTCATTACCCCAACGGCATTTCCAGCGGCATTCACGGCCACAAAAGCGGAGATGTCTTCCAAAGCAGGGAGAGCCAGTGTAGACTTCTTCACTAGTTCCGTTTTCGAAATCTTGTGCGGCACGCCATCCGCGTCGTACACCTGAACGGTTTCACCATCTTCTGCTGTAGTCTGTTCCATTATAGCCTTTGCATTGTCAAGGATTTTATCTGTTGTTTCACCGTCATACTTCGACGTATAGCTTAATTCTTCCATATCATTTACATATTAAGATTAATAATATTATCAATACCGTGTAGATTATAATTGACTTGTCCATCAGCTTGTATAATTGATTAAAAAATATCCGAAATATGGAACCTTAGCCACCAGTAGTATTATTGAATCGCCGACAGCCAAAGTATAACTTTGCACACTTCCGTTCTGGTCGTATATTCCGGCCAACGTGACGTTTTCAGAGCCTGCAAGGCATCTGAAAACCAACATAAGTCCGAAATCAGACGGAAGGCTGCTCATACCAAACATACTTGCGACCTGCGACTCATCCGGAAGGGTCACATTATATGCGCTGCTGGCATATATAAAGAAGATATTATTCTGTGAGAAATCAACCTTGTAGGTGCTGCCTGTAATGTTAAGCCTTCCGATCTTGGTTCCAATAAACGCAGTTGCCATCAGTGGAGCATTGCTTTTCAGCCCATAGTTTTTCGTTCCACCAGATACTTCAATAAACAGCCCATAATTGGCCACGTCAAAACCATATCCGCCATACATATTCGTCTGATTGTTTATGATTCTTCCCGCAGCTGTAAAACCAGAAGCTGTCGCCGGAACAACATTCTTCCCTATTAATACATAAGAGCTTGTGCCGCCTACACGAATCATGTCACTATAAATTGACAAACTACCTCCACCTCCGGATGCCGTTGCTTCACTACCGATTCGGCCATTTGCCAGTTCAAATCCTCCGATAGATCCTCTTTCCAAAGAACCCTCCGCACCATCAAGATGCTTCACCTTCAGATTGTCCACGTCAATGTATTCGGCCTTGACAATCGGACGTCCGTTTTTATCAGTAGTGAAAACAGCAATCGGTTCACCGGATGTGTTGGTTACAAAGAAATTATCTGCATGTACCGTTACAGTCCTATCTTTGACGTTGATTCCTGTATCTTCCAGTTCAAGGCTTATTTCGTCCTTTGCTACCTCTACAACTGATTTACCAGACGATAGCATGAGTTCGCTAAATCTTCCGACTAACTTTCCATCAGACAGACTGAGGTAATTCGTTTGTTCCCTGTTACCGAGATAGGTACGTCCATACACATTGAAGTATCCCTCTTTTTTCACACGGTCGTATCCAATCGTGACTATATCTTTCCCGGAGAGGGAGTAACTGTTGATTCCCTGATAGAAGACAAGAGAAGGCGCACCGTCTCCGTATGCAGACAGCACGATTGCGGATTGAAAATCCGTATCCGATATGTCTCCAAGTTGTACCATTACATCTCCAACTGCCGGTATATCGCTGCCTTCGTCACAATGGTTTACAGAAACTTCTATCCAATTATCACCTACAGCAGTAACTAACCGCCACCAGTAATGATTACTAACATTCTCATACACCCCTTCCTTGATGTTAAATGACTGGCTACGTACCAGGTTACCTACACGGAAACGGTTCTCGATGGCTGTATCTCCATCATCTGCAAGGAAGTAACATCGGTACACTGCTCCATGTACGCTGGGCTGTACGTATGCTCTACTGCCATCTGAATAGTATTTCGCACTACCATCCGCATAATAGAACGGAACCGCATCAATACGTTCCACCTTGGTAATCTTTGCTCTGGCACCGCTGGCGTTGAACATGAAGGAAGCTCCGGCCAGCTCGGTCTCCATTATTGAAAGTAACTGGAAGATGGCTTTCTTGCGCACGTACAGTTTGTCAATCCAGCCTACAGAGTCACCACCTTCCTCTGATGAGAATGACATTCCGGCACCCATCATACCTGTCACGAAGTCAGGAGACTCAATTAATTTAGATACAATCTTGTAACGTGCATACAGATTGTCAATCCAGCCGACAGATTCGCCGTCCTTTTTTGATGAAAATGACATGCCAGCTCCCATCATCCCAGTCACGAAGTCTGGAGATGCCAGGAAAGGAGATATAATACCACCAAGAAGCCTTAATAGGAATTCTGTAGTATCTTCATCATCCTTTCTCAAGAAACTTAAAAGAGTTCTTCTTGCTGAAAAAACATTTGATTCAGCAGGTTTCGTATTATCACCGCTCTTTATTATATATATATCGCAACCACCTGAACCTGAACCTGCTCCAGGTTTAAGACTTATAACAAGCTTGTCACCATCATGTACCCCAAATACAAGCTCACTGTTTTCCTCATCAATGTGATACGGCATTGTTAATGTAGTTTATTGCTATCTTCTGCATTTCTTCTGCTGTAGCCTTGTTTTCAAAAATAGAATACACAAGTCCGGCCGTCATATAGCAAAGCGCATAAAATACAGCATCAGAAGATTCCATGTTTATGCCGGATGAAGGTTCGTATGAAGCTTCATATACAAAAACTGATACGGTATGGTTCGAACCAGTTACGCTGTAATATTCCAATACCTTCTTTCCTTCAGGTGAATATGACAAGACACATACAGGCTTGTTGTTACCACCTCTTGTGTATTCGTTTGATTGCTGTTTTGCTTTTTCGCTATCAAGTGGGAATGCTTCTGAAACAGTTCTTTTCCATCCTTCCATCTTGAATGCAATAAGCTTTAGAAAATCGTCAGGAAGAACTATGTATCCGGTACCATCATTGTTGTTAACCGGGTTTGAAGTTCCTTTCTTTGGATTTACGGGAATTGCGGATTTCAATACTATCATGGCAAGAGCATCACCGATACATGACTCTATGTACTGGTCTATTTTAATAGTGTCTTCATCAAGCAGAGAGGAGTTTGTTTCTTCTTCTCCTATCTCATTCATTATCGCCTTTACCTTTGATATTATTTCATCCTTCTTAACCATAGTTATTTCCAGTTGGGGAATTCAATTCCAAGTTCTTCTGATTTCATTTTGATTCTTTCCTTGTCCTGAAGTTCTGCAATAGGAACATTATATTCTCTTATGAGAATTTCCCTGGCAGATTGCACGTTCTTTACGTCAGGATATGATTTTACGGATGATTGTGATTCTGGTTCCTTTTCATTTTTTTCTTCATCAGAAGCTGGTTTCTCATCATCCACTTCAACCTCTCCAATCTTAAATGACTTTTCAAGCTTTATCATCCCTTTCAGATAGAGCCTGTTGTTTTCGATTGCAGTCTGTACTACCGGATCAGAAGTGCTGAACGTGGCAGGAGTAATTCCGGATGGAGTTATAACACCGTTTGCAAAGTTTACACGAAGCTTTGCGTTGTTTACCGGTATGAGAACGCTCATTTCTACTTTTCCGTAAATAGCATATTTTTTTTTATATAATGTTATCTTTCCCATAATACAATATCAGGGAGGCAATAAGCCCCCCTTTTTTAAACTGTTATGAATTAAAATTCGTCCTTGGTGTATATTTCACCTTCGTATTTTTCCCATGAAGAACCGTTCCACTTCCAGAACTCACCGGCTTTAGAACCTGATATTCCTGAACATGCCTGTTTCAGATAGTATATCTGGCCTTTACCCGGGCTTGACGGAGCATCAGAAGCATTGTCATGAGTAAGTACGACAGTGGCACCCGGCAAGCTGCCTTTGTCATCACCTTCCACCCAGATATGTGAGTAACCTTTCAGGGCAAGAGCGTTGATTGAAATAACGGCTTCTCTCTTTGCTTCTTCGCCTTCAATCTTTTCAGTTGATTTTTCCTCGTTCTTCATCCAGTAACGTACAAGGCCTTCCATGTCAAGGATTGCGCCAGAATTTGAATATCCGATAACTTCAAGAGTAGGTTCGTGCTTCAAGTAGAAGTCACCGAACACGGTATGAAGCTTTGTACATGAAAATCCCCATACGTTATCTGATGTCATTGTGATGTCCTTGTGCTTGGTGAAGTCAATGTTCTGGATGCTTTCAAGCATGTCACGGCCTAGGAGCCAGAATGCTTCCTTTGAACAGTCGTTACCGGTGAACTTCAATTTTGCAAGTGCGATGATTTCTTCAAATGTCCAGTTTCCATCATGCTGCCATTCCCTTTTGATCTGCCACCTGATTCCTTCTGTTGTGTATACATCCTGAACACCCATCTGTCCACGGTCAACCTTGAACTTTCCTTTGTGCCCAATCCATAGTGTACGGTTATTTTTTCTTCTGTACTGTTTTACTGCCGCTTCTGCGATAGTAGCTTTCTGGAATGGGATACGTTTTTTCTGACTGTCAAAGTAATCAGAGATAATCTGATTCATGATTGTCTTCTGAAGATACACTCTTGTAGGCTGTGGAACAACAAGGTCCGGTGCTACCTGCTTCTGAGTTTCTGCACATGCGTTGCTGAGCAAAACAAGTTTTGTGCCTGATTCAATTGTAGGAACGTTACAATACTCATCACTCGGTGAAGTTTTAGGACCGTTCACAGCCCTTACAATAGGACTTCCACTATTCGAAGCGTCTTTCCCTACAATGAACAGCATGAGGTCAACTCCTTCAAGTTCATTCTGCCCTGTAGGATCGTATCCGTTTACGCCTTTTGCGATGACTGTACCGTATTCCTGAAACAATCCTGCATCTTTTGAAGCAACTTTAATGACAGCAGTCTGGCTTTCTGCCGCGTTGTATTTTTCAGTTGTTTCTACCACGGCTTTCTGTTCGTCAATCAGATAGTGGTCAACTTCGAAACTATGAACCCGTACTTGCCTTTTTGCCTTACGCATAATTCCGTCAAGAATGGTTTCATCCGTACCAATAAGGAATATATCTTTATCAATGTCAGGCTGGATAAGTCCGTCATCTCCTACTCCACCTGTTGCGCTTGCTGCGCCTGAAACGGTAGTTGCCTGTCCTGGTACCTGGCTTTCAACTCCTGCCTGTCCAGGTGATGCCTGAGCACCTCCTTCTGTTACGGCCACTGTGGCTGTTGCGTCTGCGGCCAGCATAAACGGTGAACCTATAATCACTGACAGGATAGTCAGACAGATTGAAAACAGGCTCCATTTTTCTTCTTTCAAAAAACTGATAACTTTTTTCATGTCGTGTTTATTTTAATTTGTGTTATGGCTGTTATGCTTCACTTGCAAGCTGAAGGAATGATTTTGGCTTGCTTTTCTTTTTGGTTTCCTGGGTAACTGCTCCAAGTCCGGTTGGCATCCCGTCTCCTATCTGGTCTTTTCTCATTTTATTCACATTTTCGTTTCTTCCTTTGACCTCTCCGGCTTTAATTGCGTCACTAACGTCTGTGTCATAGTTGAAAGCCTTGTCAATCATAGCAAGAAGCTCTGTCGTGTATCTTCCTGAAAGAATAGGAGAAGCGATTTTATCCCATATATCATTAAGGAAATCATCAGGATTGTACCCTTTCTCCTTGCAGAATTGTTCAATAATTGGAGTAGACTCATCAATGTTCTTTTTGTACTCGTTCTCTCTTGCAGCCAATTCTTCTGCTTCCTTTTTCCTTTCTTCTTCGGCAGATGCAATATCTTCGTATTCTGGAGTGCCTTCTTCAGCTGAAAGAAAGTCTCTTCCGTAATACCTTACAAGTGCATTACCGCTTGAACGCTTACCGCTTACAATGTCGGAAAGGACAGAAGCAAGTCGAGGGTCCCTGTTGATTGCATCTGAAAGGATTTTTTTCTGCTCCTCGTTCTTGTTGTAACTCTCGATAAGCATTCCATAGGACGACTCTTCATCTTCAGGGTTGTATCCTTCCATTTTTGCCATCATCATGGAATTAAACCTTTCCTTGTTTGTAGGTTTTCTTTCCTTTTCTCCACCGGCATTTTCTTGCACTGCCGGTTTTTCATTTATTTCTTTTTCCATGCTGTAGTATGTTTGTCATGTTTTGCGTGTATTGCAAAGTAAAATGTATTTGGTATTCAAATGTTGCTGAATTGGGTATAATTATTGCAGACTTGGGTAATATGTTATGATGATTTTCTTTTATTTGTATCTTTGTAGAAAAGGCTGTGTTATGAGGGACAATGACATTTCAGAAATCCGCCGTCAGCACATAGCAAATGCGTTTTTTGAGGAGATGAAGTCACTTAGGAAATATTCTCTTACGCAAGATGATATAATCAGAAGCGTAATGACGAAGGGTGCTCCTAGATTTTATGTGAGTTATGAAAACGCAAGGCGTTATGTATCAAAGATTGACAGGGGCAAGCCGCTGGGGCTTAAAAACAAGAATACAATCCTCATGTATGAGGAGCTCTACAGAAGATACAAGGAGTATAAAGAAAAAACCGGATTTGTAGGTTATCAGATTCTGGCAAAGATACTGCAGGAAAAAGCACCTTCTTACTACATAGACCTGAAGACGTTCAGGGAAATAATATACGGTTATTACAGATTGAGGAAGAAATGCCGGTCATAATAGTTCTATTTGTTGTATGGCTGCTTTCATTCTTTCTTCCAGTTGAAAATCTTGCCGTTTCTTCTACCTCTCCATGGTGGACGTTATTCACATACAGCTTTGTACATTCCTACTTTCTTCACTTGCTCGTTAATTCATTCGTGTTCTGGACGTACTATCGCGTAATGCGAAAATCAGACGTTTATTATCTAATACCTTCCTGCATATTAATTCCGGCAATTTCAGGCTATCTATCAGCAAAAAGCGTTCCTACATGCGGATTTTCATCAGTAATATCTGTTATGATGGGATATTATCTTTCAGGATGCAGTAGAAAGATATTTGTTAAGGCATTGTTCCTTATATTGTTTTCGTATGTATTCACCGGCTTGTTCTCGAAAGGCGTGAACACACTCATTCATGTGTATAGCTTTTCATTCTCTTATATTACAAGCGTAATTTATAGAAAGTTATGCTGTCTCCTTCAAAGATAATAGAGATTAACAATGAGAGACTTAAAGTAATAAACTCTCCATATAACCCTATAACCGGGGAAGGATCGTTTTCTATTAAAAGAACACGTGTAACATGTGAAGATTTTCCTTTGAATGAAATGTGGCTTCCGGATGAATTCATAGAAACCGGATTCTGCCAGATTATACTTGCACTTGGTGTAAGAAGATACATAACACAAATTCTAAAACAGGAATACAGTGAATATACAGCAAACCTTCTGTATGTTGAATTCTGTGTGCAAAGGTTTACTTACGACTTTGAGTTCTGGGCATACAGTACCGCTCTTATTTCTCCGAAGGGAGGTGGAGAGGATATAAGGTTTTTCCTGAACAGGGCACAAAGGACATATCTTAAGACACTTGAAGAACTAAGAACATCAAACAATCCTATAAGCATAATTCTGTTGAAAGCCAGGCAGTGGGGCGGTTCCACTCTCACACAGATTTACATGCTATGGATTCAGATAATTCACAAGAAGAACTGGAACAGCGTTATATGTGGTGATGTGGAATCCCAGTCTAATATAGTGTCAGGTATGCTGTCCAAAGTTGTTGAACACTATCCTTCGTGGGCCGCAAACGGTGTAAAGCTTGATACAAAACCGTTTGAGGGTTCATCTAAGACAAGGCAGATCCAGTATTGTCAGTGCCTTTATTCTGTCGGTTCAGCACAGAAACCTGATAACCTTCGTTCGCAAAACATATCAATGGCCCATCTTACGGAGGTTGGTTTATGGAAGGAAACAAAGGGGAAAAAGCCTGAAGACCTTGTACAATCTATTTTTGGTTCAATCAATGACGGTCCGTATACGGTTAAGGTTCTTGAATCCACCGCCAAGGGTGTGGGTAACTACTTCCATCGTACATGGTTAAAGGCGGTAAAGGGGGAAAACGATTTCACCCCTGTATTTATACCATGGTTCCTGATAGATATGTACTCCACATATATAGGTCCAAGCAAGTACAGGCAGTTCATAGAAACAATGAACGAATACGAAATGTACTTGTTTGAACTTGGTGCCACACTTGAAGCAATCGCATGGTACCGAAAAAAGAAGATGTCAATGGAAGAGGAATGGCGTATGTGTTCTGAATATCCTTCTGATCCGAAAGAAGCGTTCCAGTCAACCGGTAGGCCTTACTTCCCAAGAAGGTATGTTGAACAATGTAGAAAAACCTGCATGGAACCTGTATTCTATGGTGAGTTTGTCGGAAACGCAATGAAGGGTGAAAAGGCATTTGATAACCTTCACTTTGTGGAAATGAAAAGAAAGAAGGATTCAAAGGACAACATACTTAACGTGTGGTTTCTCCCGGACAGGGATGCAAATCTGTATTACCAAAGATATGTAGTATCGGTAGATATTGGTGGTACCGGTGAAAAATCCGATTATTCTTCAATTAAGGTGTTCGACACGATAGCAATGATAGAAGGTGGAGTTCCTGAAGTTGTTGCTGAATGGCATGGACACATCGAACATGATATGCTTATATGGAAAGCGGCTCAGATAGCATACGCCTATGGTAATGCGCTTCTTGTAGTGGAAAGTAACACTCTTGAAACGGAAGGAACTGAAGGAGATAACTTCGAATACGTACTTGACGAAATAAAGGATTATTACACCGAGCTGTACAGCCGTACAAGTGCGGAACAGATTAAGGAGGGTGCACCGGTTAAATATGGTTTTCATACAAACCCTTCAACGAAGCCTATGGTTCTTAATTTCATGAAGTCTGCCATGAGGGATTTCCTCTATATAGAAAGAAGTCTGGAGACAACATTTGAATACGAACAGTTTGAAATTAAGGAAGACGGTAAAAAAACCGGTGCCGTAGAAGGCTGTCATGACGACCGTGTCATGTCTACTTCAATAGGGCTTTACGTATGTTACAAAAAGGGTAAGCCATACAGGCTTGCACAAAAAAATACGGGATTCCAGAAGAGGAAAACCCGTATCGTGTCAGAAGCGTCAGTTTAGGCAGCTTGTACAATTCCGTCCTGTGGAGAAGCATTTGCATCGTTCATCATCTTTCCTATAAGTCCAGGATTGTGGCTTGAAATCTGTTGCATCAGTGCAGGATCCATTTGTGTCATGCTTTGGTTTTCTGCCATTTCCTGCTCTGCACGTTTGATACTTTCCAGTATTTTTGATGCAAAAGGAAGGCTTGAGTTTTCAAGCAAAGTCTTAACATTGATAGCCTGCATTTCGAACAGTTTCATCAGGAACTCGTTTTCAAGCATCTGGAATGTCGGTGTATTGGTTCCTTCAGTAAGTTCGATGTCAAGCTGTGCTCCCTGTACCTTTTCAGGATTGTAATACTTAGATTCTTCCGAGTAATCTTTTCCGGCAAGTTCAATGTATCTCGGAGAGTTGTAATACTGCTGTATGGTCTGCATAAGCTTAATGTCACGCCTTTTTCTGAACGACTTGAACGAATCAAACAGTCCTTTCAGATTCATTGACGCGTTTTCCGTCTGCTGAGCGTACAGTGAAGCCGCTGTTCCGGAAGAAGGTTCCTTACCCTGCATTGCTGAATTTACTCCTGCAATATCATTGATAAGCTTTAGTTGCAAGCTAAGTAGTTCATAGTCTCCTTGTACGGCACCGGCTCCGTTTAGCTGTGTTATGACAGAACGTATGTCCTTCCCTGCTTTAAGCCTGCAGAACAGCACACCGTTGTACCTTACATATTCATCAATGATTTCTTCCCTGCTCATACTGTTGAATGCGTCCTCATCAATAACGACAAGTCCTTTTGCCGAAGATGAACGTATGAAGTCTATAAGAGTCATTGTACGGTTAATGCTTCTCTGCTGGTCTATGAAGTCTTCAATGAAGTTGAATACCTGACCGTGTATCAGAGGATAAGCGTGAAATACATAATTGTGCTGTCCATGCCAGTATGGACTTCTTCCTTCCTGAAGCACGTCTCCCCAAGGCGTAAGATACCTGTAATACCAGTATCTTTCTACCTTGAATTCGTATTCGATAAGAAGAATATCTTCTTCAGCTACTCCTGCCAAAGAAGCTTCCTGTATCCTTTGACGGTTTATCTGCTCTATCTTATCAACTTCATTCAATCCTACAAAACCCCAGCTTCCATCAAGCATGTCCTGATAGAAATAAGCATCACGGCTTTCAAGCTTCCATCCAAGAATAACACGGCAAAGGTCCGCATCTGAAGGAGTGTAGAAGTCTGCATATTTCTGGTTGTATCCCTGAACACCGTCTACAAATGACCTTCTCTTGAATCTGTTTTTACCGTAGATGCTTTCAAGCCATTCCCTATCACTTCTGCTTTTTGAAAAAGCAGCTACTACCGTTTCAAAGTCCATGTCAAAGATTTCACCGATACATGTTATATCCCAACCTCGGTTATCCTCTATATTCGTATTGAAGAACAGTCTTGAAGGATCCACGTTATAAACCCAGGCGTCATTCATGTGTTTGTATTCGTTGTATCCGAATTCTATTCTTTGTGCTATGAATCCACCGCACTCAAGCATAGTTAATATTGAAGCATCAAGTTCTGTTATTTCGTTGAGTGACTGAGAATATTCAAGTGCTATGCTCATCATTTCACCTATTTTTGCTTCATCACGGTCTCTTACAGAGCATATAGTTTTTGTTACATTTCTTCTGAACTGACCTTCTATATTTTTGGTTATAGGAGCAATCATGTTGTTCTTCAAAGGAACTTTTCCCTGTTTCTTGATAAGTTCTCCTTCCGTTATGCTTTCTCCCGAGTCCGGGTCTGTGATATAGTCTCCCCACTGGTCACCCTTAGCGTACATAAGAGAGCGTTCCATCTTGCTTCTTGCTGTATAAAGGCTACTCCAGTACGAAGAAAACTCTTCAAGCTCATCATAGGCTGTACCTCTTGTGCGTTTTACCGTATCTTTTGTCCGGTAATCACGCGAAGGCTTTACTTTTCTGTTCAAAAATTTATTCATGATACCGTATTTTTGCAAAACTACTCTATTACTGATAATAAATGTTGATATGTTGGGTAAAGCGGCAGGTTAATTTCCTGCCGCCATCGTTCTATTTCAGAGAATTAACAAGTTCTCTTCTTATCTCAACTATCATATCTTCTACCTGCTTTCTATCTTTTCCTTCAAGTTCCTTTGCCATCTTGTAAAGTCTGTCAAGTCTGTCCTGATATGGCTTGTATCTCATATACTTTCTGAACATTTCAGAATTTACAATCTGTCTGTACTCTCCCGGATTGTTCCTGTAATTTTTCTTTACACCGTTAAGTTCGTATTTAAACTGTTCCATTTCGTCACGGAGATTGAAATATTCAGTATTTATTCCAGAGAATGCGTTTCTATCATCAACCTTATTATAGAATCTGTTTACTATTGGAACATTTCTTGCAACAAGATTTTCGTCCATTTCTCCTTCTGCCATTGATTTGGCACCATAGTAAATCGTCTTTCCTGACTGGTTAAGGAACTTAGCCATTCCTCCGAAGTAGGATTCAAGAAGATTTTCAACCTTAGCCGGGTTGAAGTCGATAAATCCTTTTCTGAAATCGCTTCCTGGACCTCCACCGTTTGTAAGGTCATTGAAGAATTTTGAAGCATCAACAAGCCATCCGGAAGTTCCCTTATATACCCTCTTCCATTCAGGATCGCGTTCATTGAAAGGGGTTAGTTTTGCTATTGGCTTCCCTGTAAAATCCTCGTTCCATACGTATGTCTCAAATATAGGAGACAAAGCATCAGGCATAAATGTCTTGAATCCCTCGTTTCCAGTCGGGTTCAAAGGTAATAAATCTGCAAGCTGGCTAACGGTTCCTTTTGCAATCCCTGTCGGTGTTGGCTTTTCTCTTCCAGTTGAAAGCTGGTAGGCATAATCTCCAAGTCCGTAGAATGCACGTAATTCAATAGGCAAAGGAATAGTAACAAACTGTCCGTTTCCTGCATAAATGCAAAGGTTGTTCCTTCTTACCCATTCTGGAAGGTCATTGTAAGGATTGTCGTCACCACCTCCAAGAACATTGTAAAGGAAATCGTTTATAACCGGCATTATAACACCCGCAGCAATAAAACCTCCAAGAGTTGAATAGAACCTTACTGGATTTTTCACTCTCAGCCTGTTGAAGTTGCTTAATGACTGTGCAGAAGCATTGAAGAACAGGTAAAGATTTCTCATTATACCTGCAGTGATTCCAAAAAATCCTCCGGTCTTGTATCCGGCTCCTTTTTTATTGAAGTTTACGGTAACCTCTTTTGCGTCATTTACAGAATCAACTATACTTCTTCCCATCTGTCTTGATGTCATATATACTGCAAACCTTGATACATCTTCAGCCCATCTGTTAAAATCTTCAAGTCTTTCAAGTGTATAGTCTAAAGCTGCTTTTGCAGAACCTCTTTCTCCGGTTATCTTTGAAAGTTCTTTCTTGACTTTCTTCTTATATTTATCAACATCGTTAAGATGCATGTATCCAGTCTCTCCACCGTTCTTTACGAACTCCTTGAAATACATATCAGACTGTGAATTTTTACACTTACCTCTAATGCAGTCAAAAACAGTTGGAATAGCTACAAACAAGTTTTTACGGAACTTTGCAGAGTATTTTGCATCTTCCTTTATTCCTATTGCCGACATTGAAAAAATCATATCTCGAGCAAGGTTGCTCATAACAAATGCAGGGTTTCTTGTTGTGAAGTTTGCTGCAAGCCATCTGTTTGCCCTGCTGAATATAGGATTCTTTTCAGCATCAGGGTTTGTAAGTCCGTTTACAGCCTGTGCCGCTCTCGGATTTCCATTTACATAAATTATATAGTCCTTACCTCCGTTCTTTACAACTACAGCATGCTGGGATATGTCATTTTTCAATATTCTGTAATCAATGTTCAGTCCTGATGATTTCTGGGTGGCAAGTCCCTTCTCTTTAAGATTCTTCATCTTTTCTTCATGGTCACTTATCTTTTGTGAGATAATTTCCGGTGTATCATTATCCTGTATTTCCGGCATTGATATGGTCCATTCATCTTTAGCCTGATCATAAACATACCATGCTTTACGCATAGTTGCTACATCTGTAGGATGATTCATTACCATATTCATGAAAGACTGCTTCATTAGATTTTTGTTACCTTGCAATATTGCGCTTTCAGCCATGTTACCTATTGTTGCCATAACTTCGTCAGGTACCGATTTTCTACCCTTCATTGATTTAAGTACAGAATTAAGAGGGCTTCTTTCTGAGTTTATGTACTCATACACATCTTCTGCTGTCTTTTCATTCCATCCTCTTAAAGGTACGTAATACATGAACATTTTGCTGACGTTAGCAAAATGGTCTTTATCCATCATTCCGCTCTCGTATGTCTTTTTAAGAGTCTCCTTTGTAGCCCTGTTTGTTTTATCCCAAAGTACGGAAGTGTCATACTTTGATTCAAAGTCTTTCACATATTCAAGTGCGTCATTCTGGAAGTCTGTATGTTCCTCGTTATCAATGCTTGTAAGGATTGCTTCTGTAGCTGAGAAATCACCGACTTCTCCTATATAGTCAGATAAAGCTTTAAGGTATTCATATCCTGAATACATATTCCTGAGCCTGTCTCTTTCCATTATAAAATCATCTGCAAACTGCTGGGCATCGTTAGGGTTTGTATTTATAATCTCATTAAGCCTTTCTCGGAATGTCATTTCCACATTACGCTCTATTCCATGTGCAAGCATCATGTATCTCTCAATTTCCTTATGGCTTAAACCGTAATTTTTCATCATCTTTCCCTCAGCTTCCAGCATCGGCTTGAAGAATTTTTCGTAATACTCTTCAGCTTCGGCAGTGTTTTTTGAACTCAACTGATTCTCTGCTTTGTATGCGTCCTCGAATGACTTAATGGGTTTACCTGAAACATTTGCTATAACTTCCTGAAGGTTTTTCAATGCGAGCATACTGTCCTGATATGCTTCACGTGCTTTATACTTCCATCCTTTAAGTGAGTTTTCGTACTCTTCCCGGCTACCGTCTGATTCTCCTTCACGGAAATAATTTCCTACACCCATGTTGTATTGCATTGCCACATCAATTGCCAAATCTATCGGTCTGTTTTTGTCAAGATTCTGTGCGCTTCTCCAGAGAATATATTTCAATTCGTTGTCATTGATTTGGATATTAATACCAATTCTTCTAAGAAGATTCTTGAAAGCCTGCTTTATACGCTCCCATGTAGATACGTCAACCCCACTCTCGGCAATTCTTGCAAGATATTCTTCAGTGGCTACGCGTGAATCATAACCATATTTTGGAAGAGTTCCGACAATCTTATTTCTTATCTCTTTGGATACGTTTCTAAATACTTCATCCAGGAAATCGTCCATTCTTTCATCACCAACAAGTTTTCTAAGTCCGTAATGGGCAACTCCTTCATGAAGAATTGTCTGCTTTACGTCCTCAATACCTGATGCGTTTGGAAGATATACGTAAACCTTACCTTCCGAAACAGAGAACCATCCTTTTATTTTTCTTCCGCTTTCTATAGCTGATTTTACTGACGGATCTGAAATCTGTTCAGTAGATGTTACTACTTGAAGTGGAACATTAAGTTTTTCTGCAAAACTGTAGGCTTCATTCTCATTGTAATCAATGCCAGATTTTACAGAACTTATTTCTCGATAAAGATTATCAGGCAATTCACCTCTTTCTGTTATTACGTTTACCTTGTCACTCATTTTGAAGTCGTTCATGTTCTCCTTGAACCAATCAAGAACTTTATTTCCTTCTTCAGCTTCTTCAAAACCTTCGTTGAACTCAATGTATGAATTAAGATTGTCTATAATATCACGCTTGTCTATTTCACTGTCATTGTCTCTAATAATATCTTTTATAAGTTCTGGTACTTCTTCGCTGTTTTCTACATTTTTACCTTTATAAAGAGGTTCGCTGTACCCCCAATACACTTCATAATCTGCATTTGGATCTTTTCTCACATCAACATAAGGATAGCGGCTTATATCCTCTCCCTGGAACCGCATCATAAGTTCCTGAATAAAAGGGTCTACTATAGAACGAGGAGCGTCTTCTTCTCTAAACCTAACATCGGATGCGTTTTCAAGCTTTGCTTTCTTTGATACGGTAACACCCATCTTGCTTAGCCTGTCAAGTGCTTCAGGAAGATTATCAGAAGATATGTCTGCAACCATATAATTCCCTCTTGTCGCAAACTCCTTGTTGTCTGCAAGAGAACGCAGCTTGTTATCCTCAAAGAATTCACCTCCCTGTTTTTTTGACTTAGGTACTTTTAAAGCGTAACCTGTTCTCCATCCCGTATTTCTTTCTACAACTACTCTCTTATCCTCGCTAACTACCGTTTCTCCCTGCTGTATCTGAATCAGACGGCTACTAATAGGAGCACTTGTAGTAAGATTTTCAGGTTTAAAGCTGTCTGAAAGAAGTATTCCCTGCTTTGTATCACCTTCAATGGTCGAGTACGAAACAAGATAACCTTTTACGTTTACAGACTTCTTCGTATCAACGAGTGCCTGAAGAAGGTTTCCGGTAACAACATAAGATTTCTTCCTCGTCTGCGTAGGTACATGGGAATCCCATGAATCAACATTAAGGTCTTTAAGGAAGGTAGGCTGCATCATAGTGTTCATTCTTATTGAATCAAACGCCTTTTCCTGATTAAGAGGTATTTCTACCTTTCTCCTTCCGTCAAGCGTGGCAAACACGGCAGTAGAAGAACTTGGAGAGTAGTCTTTGCTGAACTTGAATCCCAAGAACATTCCTCTGCTTGGAGTAATTGTAGCCATAGCTTCGTCAAGATTGAAAGGAATTACAAGAGGTTTCATTGGCGTAAATGAGTTTACTTGTTTTAAAATGTTATCCCTTCTTTCCTGAATAACATTTCTCTGTTTGATAAAGCTTTCATTTGCCTTTTTCATTATATCCTCTACAACCACATCTGACATCTTTTCTATTTCCTCATCGGTAAATTCATTTTTGCCGTTCTCTCGTGCTTCCTTTGACTTGGCTATATAGTTCTTTTTTGCTTTTTCAGCACGTTCTTCTGCGCTTTGTGAAAGCCTTTTCTTCAATGACTCAATCTTTTCATCATACAATGAGTTCATTTCCTTAATCTTCTTCTCCTTCCAATCGTCAAAGTTTTCTCCTGAATTCATTCTTTTTACAGTTGATCTGATTTCTTCTGCCTTCATAGGCTTTTTAAGAACATCAACTTCAACTTCTTCAAGATACGTGTTGTCTGCAAATGCGTTTCCGCTGTTTGGTTCTGTACCCGGCTTCCATATCTTTTTGCTGATAGTCTTTGCCTTTAACGGCATAGTGGTAATTTCAAGGTCATTCTCTCCTGCATCGTTAAGAAGCTGTATCTTCACGCTATACGCATCAGTGATTTCCTTGAATACTTCCTCCTGCTCTTTTACCGGAAGGAATGGAAGGTATCTGGCTATCTTTGCTGCGCATCCTTCTTTTTTAGCTCCGCTTGCATCGTCAGTATTTGATTCTTCTCCGCTTTCAGAAAGCATGTTAAGAGGGTCTCCAAGCTTTTCAGACAGTTCAGGATGCTCAATCATATACTGCCATGTTACTTCATCACCGTATTTGTTAAGATAATCAACAACTTCCATTTCATTGAACTTAGATTTTTGTGACGATGTGGTGTTTGCATCGAGCGATTTAAGTTTTGCCTTGAACATCATCTGCAATCTCTGTTCTGCAGGAATTGAAGACATGATATATTCGTATTTTCCCCTGAACTTCTGTCCGGTTCTGTCTATACGACCTCTCATTTGAACTTCATCGTTAATATCACTCTGGAACTGAGCAAATACCATTACACGCTGACGCTGGTCCTCAAATTTTGGAGAAGCATGTAGAGATATTCCGGTACTTCCAGACTTGTTTACCATCAGTACATCAAGTTGGCCGTTGTTGAAATCACGAGCGGCAGACTTCTTGTCACGGTCCTTACGGTTCTGTATGATATACTTACCGTTTTCGTTCTGAACCATTTCAAGTGTTCTTCCGGTTATCTCACCAACCTTATATCCTGCATTCTGAATCTTAATCTTTATAGCATCCATAGGACTTATAGGAAGGTCTGCTGAGAGGTGTTCAATCTTACTCTTGATTTCGTAATACCTGTTTTGACCTGCTTCTGAAAGGTCATTAACCGTGAAGGACTTGTTTACCTTTTCTCCTTTCAGGTTGGTTTCAGTGTATCTCATAACACCGTCAAGCGCACGCATGAGTGTAGCTGAGAAGTTTGGCACCTTATCCATAGGTGTGTCTTTAGGTGCTTCATCAAGAAAACCTTCCATTGTATTGGTAAATGATATTACAGGCTTAAATCCATTTTTAAGGTTTTCTATAACTCTGTTGGCTACTGCATCTGCTTTAAGAGAAAATAAAAGCTGATTGACAAGATTGTGCATCTTGCTGGCAAACGGAGTGTTTGTAACACCCAACTCTGACGTTCCCTGCTGAAGATCTGAATATCCTCCCTCTTCAGACAATTCTTCTGAGATTCCCTGTACAATAGGTGTAATATAGTCCTTCTGGAATGCGCGAATATCACTGAATATAGAAGATACTTCGTCAAACTGTTTTCTCTGAACGGCATCTTCCTCTTCGCTTACCTGCATCCAGTCAATTGTTACACCTTGGAAACTTCTTTCCCTTCGAATCATCTGCCCTGACTGAACAAGCTGCTTTGACATGATTTCCTGCAATGTTACACCTCCCTGAGAGATTGCTTCAATCATATCCTGCGGAGATATTCCCGACTTTGACAGGTCTGTCTTCATTGCATATATAGGCATGTTGTCAGCACGTTTGGCGAATGTAGCTGAAAGGAATGTTACACCCTTCACTTCTGGCATTATGTACTGCATGTACATGGAACCTCCACCGCTTCCACCGGCTGTGTGGCTTTCGTCAAGAATAATTATATTCCCTTTTGAAAGAGCCTGAATCACATCACGCCTTTCCTGACCGCTCTTGTCAGCTGCAGAAGGTGACTTCTTTTTGTAACTTTTATCCTTCTGCTGAATTCCGTCTTCTTTGGCTTCATACTCTTTCGTTCCATTGTTTATCTGAGAATAGGTGGTTATTACATAATCATATTCTTCAGGAAGTTTTCCGTTTTTGAGAATGTAGTCGAACACCCTTCTCCTTTCCTTTTCGGACGGTAGTTTGTGTACTACATTTCCTGCTGCATCCGTTATGGCTGCATTTTTCGGGTCTGATGCTATGATAAAAGGACGAAGTTCACCGCTTCCTATATCTGCAAGGTCTCTATAGTTATCTGAGAAAAGTGCAGGTTTCTGGGTAAAATAAATTGGATTGTATCCTTTTCTAACCGCGTACCTGATAAGTGCAGCACCTTGCCGACCTTTTCCTACACCGGTCATATCACCGATAATAAATCCATTTCCCTTGTTCATCTGATTTATTGCAAGGGAAACAGAATCAATCTGTTCTGCGGCCAGATAACTGAACAATTCATCCTTGCTTGAATATCCAAGCTGGTCAACCAAGAACTGGTCTACATCACCAATGTTAGCCAATGAATCAGCAAGTACCTGTGCCTGGTTTGCAGGTACCACTGACATAAGTGTACCGGACTGGCTTCTGTTTGGATATGGTACTTTTTCATCAGTAAGGTTTACTGATAGTCTGGTTCTACCGGTATTATCTCCTGAATCAGTTCTGACAGATTCATTTGTACTGATTCTTCCGGAATCTGTTCCGTTATCAGTTCTTCCTTGCTCTTGAACAGTGTTAATGCTTCCTGCATCTGATCTGTTTCCATTATCCAAGATGCCAGAAGTATTTTCTGCTTTTCGTCCTTCAGGTTTTCGCTGTTTGGATACGGAAGCATTTTCGGTGCTTCCCATGTCATTGTCAGCCCTGACTCCCTTGTCTGCTTGTACGGATTCTCTCCTTCCTCCAGACTTTGTTCTATCGCTGACATTATTGTCTGTTCCACTTCCTTTTTTGTCAGTGGTCCGGGTTTCTCCTTCTGTACCGTCAAAGAGATTCCCCATTTGCTGTAACGAACGTATATCATTTTGTATTCTGTTATATAATTCTTCAAAGCTATTTACCTGCTCTGCTCTTGCCTTACTCTTTACGGGTGGCGCAATCAGCTTGAACGGACCTTTCTTTCTTCCGTTTATAAGGATAATACGTACATCGTACTTCGTTCCGTTTCTCTTGTACATATCACCGTTAAGGTTGATTACATCTACAACATTATAGTGTGAGTAAAGATAAGCAAAAAGTCTCATATCTTTGCTCTGCATTGCGCCATTATCACGGTAAGACGTGTTTCCACCAATGACTATTGCAGCCCTTCCATTATCTTTCATTGATTCGAGTGCGTTTATAGCCATCAGTCCTTCGAGTGAGCTTATCTTAATCTGTCCTTCGTCAAATTCTCTTGCGGTTGTTGAACCGAACGGAGGATTTGTAAGCACGGCATCAACTTCACCCGAAAAAGGAACAAGTGCATCCTGATTTGTTACTTTCCCATATCCGAGGGTGCGAAGATTTTCAAGCCTTCTTTCGTCTATATCGTTTACATGTACGATAGCGGAAGGGAATGTGATTGTGAGCGCACCATTCCCTGCTGACGGCTCCAATACGCTTTCAATCGTCTTGCCAGACTGAACGAACTGCCCCATAACATAACCGAAAGGAGTAGGTGTACTGTACTGCTGACGTTCAAATCTTGTGCTGTCTCTTGCGTTTAGTAGCGGCTGTACGTTGTACATTGAAAGAATCAGGTCGTATCCGAACTTCTGCTTTCCGCTGTTTATATACTTTAATGCTACATTTCTTGTCTCATTTGTCATTGCAAGTTCTACAAGTTCCTGCATATCGGTAGAAGACATATCAGAAAGTGTGCTGTATCCTTCAAGAATCTTCTTAACATCTTTCATGCTAAGCGGTGTAACTTCGTTACCTTCAACGGATGATAACGCCCTTTCGCGGATGATTGTTCCAATCTGTTTAACAGCTTCTATTTCCTGAGATGATCTGTCCTGATATTCTGAAGAATCACCGGCAAGTTCTTCTGACGATTTTGGTGTGTTGTATCTGATTGTTGCATCCAAATCAACATCTTCCGGCATAATGTTTATGAGTTCTCCTTTATAAGAAGCATACATGCTGCTTACATGAGGTTTTGAGAACTGAGTTGCGCTTACCTGCTCCCCAGAGTGCATAACAACTGAAAGCAATACATTTCTTCCATCTTTCAACACTACACGCATGCCTGAATTGAGCGAATCCAGATAATCAAGTTCAGAAAGCTGATTGTTTACTTCATCTATCTTATCTTCTATCTGTTCTACCACTTCGTCTACTTCTTCCTCAGTTCCTGCTTCTTCAATTCTGCTTTCTGCCTGGCTTGCAAAAGTTTCAGCTTCTCCTGTAACAGTTTCTTTGTATGTTTCTGTCTGTTCATCTTCTTCAAGTTTTATATTGTTAATATCTGTCGACCTTACTTCTTCGTATGGAGTCATTTCACTTTCGTATGATTCCATTCCAGGGAAGTCACGTACTGCATTATAGAAAAGTTTAAGATAAGGCCTTACGTTGTCTCCCATATCAGAAATCATCCGTTTTGCAAAATCAACGAATTTGCGGGCTCCGGCTTCTACATGGTATGCTGCCATTTCTGCACCTATCTGCAAGAGTTCCGGATCGTAGCCGGCATTCAGGTTGTTAAGTTTGCTTCTAAGCCTTTTTCTTAACTCCTCGTATCTTTCTGTTGATACAACTTTGTTCTGTGAGCCGTATTCCTTCTTCTGCTCTCTTTCAGCTACCCTTTTTGCATAATCAAGTACACCTTCATCCGGACGGATTCCATCTTCCTCTTTCTGTGTCTCTCCTTTCACGTCCTTATACTCCGCAAAAGGTTTTGTTTTTCTGCGGGAAGAATTAACCCACTTCTTAAACTCTTCTTTGGACACACGTGTTATGTTTCCTAACCCGGTCCAGTCTTTTGAATAGTTAGCCATGTATGCACGTTTTGCTGCAAGTGCTGATTTAAACCCATACATAACCTTGTGTTCGTCAAATGTACCATCAGGATTTACCTGATCAATAACAAACACATCACCGCTTTCAGGGTTATCTGAAAGGAATACATCAATGTGGTCACCATCTACACCTTCTGTACCACGGATATAGCCGTAATCATTGTTCATGGTTACGCTCCACTTGTTTCCGTCCTTGTCGGTACCGCTTCTTTCGCTTCCTTTAGGGTTTTCGATGGTAATATTGTAACCGTCTATTGTGATGTGTCCTTTACGGTAATTACCGGCTTCTTTTTGTGCTTCGGTAGGATTCTGTTCTACTTCCTGGCGTGCGGTTTCGATGGAAGATTGGAAGTCTGTCTTGTTTTCAGAAACTATGCTATTGGCGAAGTTTACAGCTTCATCTTCCGTATTAAATATAAATCCACCCTTACCGAAAGAAGAATAATATCCTCCGGCTTCCTTTGCTTTCTTCTTAGCAGAAAGGAAATCTTCTCGCTCCATGCGTTTTGTGAAGTTTACCGCATAGATTTCTTTCCCTTCTTTCTTATGGTATCGCTTCTCGACATTGTATCCTTCTTGCTTCTGTTCTGTTTCCTTACGCTCTACATCTGAGGTTGAGCCATTTCCTACTTCTGATTCAGGTACCACGCCACTGCTTTCGCCATCAGTTTGATTTGCTTGCTCCTGTTGTTCATTGACTGTTGTATCTGCTCCTTCGTTATTACCCCGGCCTTCTGGCAGAAGTTCATCGCCTTGTTCACCGTCTGTTTGTCCTTCAGTGCTTCCTGCACCTTCTGTTTCATTTCCTCTTGATTCATTTTCTGATATGATTTGTTCGTTAAACTTTTCAAATATAGCATTTAAATCTTCATCCGAAACGGAAGAATACATGTTGTCAAGTTCTTCTTCTACGTAATCAACGTATGAAATCCACTCTTCAACTGTCATATTGTTCTGAGAAGCTTCCCATTCAAGAGCCTGCTGTTCCATGTAGTCCTCATAACCAGGTGCGCTTTCTTCAATGTCTGTTCCGTGCATTGATTTTGCAGCTTCCCACATCTTGGAAGGCGTGCCATACCGCTGGAATGATTCGAGTATCATGTTGAACACATCCTGATCCGTTACCATTCCCTGCAATGTCTCCGGCATATCAGCGTGAATCTGCTCTGCTGCCGCTTCCGGTGTCATGCCGTCAGAAGACAACGCCCAAATCATCCTGCGTCTTTCTTCCGGAGATGATGCAAGACCTAGGTGTGAACCCAACCCCTGCGTTTCTCCTGAATCATTCCATTTGAATGTTACGCGTCCGGTTGCAATTTCACGCAAAACATGTTCCATAGGAGTATTGGCGGTTCCCATTTCATTATCTTCGTTCACGTATCTTGCTCTCTTACGAGGTTCTTTACGTTCGTATGCTCCTGAATCTATCTTCTTCTGGACTTCCTGCTGTGCAGCCTTCTGCTGTTCAGCCGTCATTTCTGAAAGTCTCTGCTGATTTGCATCTGATTCTTCTTTTGCCTGCTCAATGATTCCACCTGGGCGTTTTGATTCAATATCATTTGCTACGCTGTTCCAGTATGCTATCTTATCGTTGATAGACTGAATGTTTGCCTTCTTCTGCTGCTTAAGACGTACAATCTCCTGAATTGTATTACCTGTCGTCTTTGCCTTATCAGCTTTTTTAAGTTCTTCCTGATAATGGTTAATCATCTGCGCGGCTGTATCCTTAGCATCGTCCACGTTTTCGCTTATCTCAATGAGTGCGGATGATGTATCCTGATATGGTGCTGATTCGAAGTCATGTTCACCGTTTTCATTAACAGGTATCCTTGATATTGCAGTCTGAGGTTCAGTTTGTGCCTGCTGCTGTTCAGGCTGTGTTACATCTTCATTCTGAACAACTTGTTCTTGTGAAGTTTGTTCTCCCTGAATTTCAGGTGTCATTGCGGTTCTTATCTGTTCTTCGGTTAAAAGATTAGACTGAACCGGATTTCCTTCTTCATCCAACGCACTGACTACATATCCGTCCGGCGATTTTTGTGTTACGGAATAAGTTACGCCATCACTCTGGAATGTGGTTCCCAATTCGATTGGTTGAACGCTCTGTTCAGGCTGCATAAGTTGAGCTTCTTCAGCCTGGATGAATTCTTGTTCCGCATCTTCTCCTGCCTGATATGCAAGTTCTTCAGCCGGTGTATCGTCAACAAGGCTTTCAAACATGGATATTGGAGCCATCTTTACCTTTCCATCCTCGCTAAGATAATAGATTGTATTGTCTGAACTATCCTTATCTACATTTCCTTCTGCATCAAAAACAATATTACCTCGCAATATATTGACTGGATTCTGGCTTAAACCTGACTTCACCCTCATTACGGTGCCGGTTGTTGCGTTCGTCATTCTTTCAACTTGCGACTCAGCTTCCTTTCTTGCATCATACGCCTGATTCTGCACCCAGTAAGTATAATTAAGATAATCATCATAGGCATTCTTGTATTCAACAATATTTTGAACTGTTTCCGCATCATACAATTCCGACAAGGCACTCTCACCTTCCTGATTCAATATGGACACAGCAGAGTTAAGTTCCTCTTCTCCTATTCCAATATTGTTTCTTGCTTCATTAAGATTAGATATAATGAAGCGTTTGTTCTGAATCATTTCTTCAGGTGCAATCTGCTTGTCTGCTTCCTGCAATGTCTGTTCCTGAAGGACAGAAGAAATGTAGTTTATGGTCTTTTTCTTTATGTCAGGCTTCATATTGCTTGACAGAACTTCCTTCACCATTCCGCGTGCTGTCTCTATATCGGCATCCTGCAATGCTTCCCTTACTCCGGACCAGTCCTCTCCCATCGTGTCGCGCATCTGATTCTCAAACTCACGCATGTTTCGGTAGTTCCTGTATTTCTCACGAAGGTATCCACCGGTTCCGGCCGCGCCAAAAAATGCTGACATTGGAGCAACACCAAGGAATGTGTCTATATTATTGTCAAGGTCAACAAGCTGCTCAGGTGTCATATCTCCTATTGCGGTAGATACAAGGTTGTTCACTACCTCTTCTCCGTATTCACCTATAGGATCCGCAATCTTAGCACGTCTGGCAATTTCCTGAACCTGCTTGAATCCGTTGCTGTTAATGATGGATGAATAAGCCTTTCCAACAGAAGCAGGAATTATCTTCCCAAGGCGGTTTGCACCGGTCACATTACCAACCCAACCAAGCATAGGAGCAAAGTATTCTCCAAGAAGCTCGCTTCCGGTCTCTGCTGCTGTTGATACGACAGACTTTCCTATTGCTTCTGCACCAGTCTGCACATTCTCCCTCCCTGCGTATGATACAGTACCATCCTGTTCCGGAGAAACTTGAACATCACCAAGCCCTCTTTTCTGATAGTCGGCCGCTACACGCGCACCGCCAAATGTAGCTGTATGAGCTGCCACGTCACCAAGGCCGGCTGCTGTCCTTGCGGCTCCTTTTGCCAGTCCGGTTGTCGCACGTCCAAGTCCCATCTTTGCAGCTTTTTCGGTTGCATACTTGACAAGTGCCTTTGATGCAGGTTTTGTAACGGCCTGAATTGTTCCCATTCCGGCAATCATGTCAAGCATGAATGGGAGTGATTCTGCTATCGCTCCTCCGGCCTTGTATCCTCTTCCAAGGTCTCCTGAATAATACATCTGTGTAGCCGCATTGGTAACAAGAGCCTGCATAAGAGCATCTTCAGACGGTGAGAGTTCTTCTCCACGGTCTACTTTGTCCATAACCTTCTTAGCGGCAGAGTAGTTCTTAAGGTCCTGCAATCCCATTGCCCATCCGTCCAGCGGTGCATCCTTAAATCCGCGTGCGAATCCGGAAAAGAAATTTGTATTGCCTTTCTTTTTCGCTTCGTTGGTTATATTCTGAGCCTGTTCTATAAGAGTTGATGCGTATTCAAGTTGCTTGTCAGCATCGTTCTGCTCACCGGCAAGGTAAGCCTGTGACATGGTTGAGAATATTCCACCTCCACCGGCAGACTTAACCCTCTGTTGTCTTTCCTCAACTCTCTGCTGGCGTGCGCTGTTGATAAGCTGCCTTACGCTGTCAATCTGTTCCTGATTCTTTGGCTTGAATACGTGTTCAAGTTCCTGCTGTTTCATGTACGGATCATTGGCCGCACGTTCAGCGAGCTGTATTCTCTGCTGTTCGTCCTGAACAATCCTTCCAGGAATATCGGCAGGCTTCTCTTCTGACATCGTATTTTGCGGAAGAGGAAGAGTAGAAAGGTCATTTCCACGGCTTCTGAAATAATCAGGTATGTTATTCAGTATTCTTTCTTTTGTTTCAGCCCTCTGAGGATAAGAAGGTGACTGAACAGTAGTTACAACATTACCAGATTCTTCTTTTGCAGGAGGAATAGCGGATTCTCTTTGAACTTCGCCAGATATTCCGCTAACGAAGTTTTCATACGTGTCATTGAATCCGGTTTTGTCTCTCAGAACTTCATACACTTTCTTTCTCGCATCTTCACTCGTAGTAATGTCGTTGTCAAAATCCTCATAACTATCCATGAATCCTGTCTTGTTCTTAAGAATGTCGTATATCTTCTTTCTTGTGTCTGCGCTCATTATTCAATATCTTTTAGTGACCAACCGTTGTTATTGTTATCTTTAAGTGACCATCCTTGTTGTCTGTCGTGAACAGGCCTTTTATCGTCTGTTGCGGTAAGAATAGCTTCTCTCATATCATCAATTGTCATTCCTTTCTTTGTCGGATCATTGAATTGCTGGGGGAAATATCCTATTCTTACACCTTCATTGTACATTCTTGCCACGTCTGTATCTTTGTTTAGGTCGTAAGTGACTGCACCGTCATGGCCAAACTTCATCTTAGGATACTTATTTTTCTTTCCTGAACCTGCATTACCGTTTCTCTTTGCTATCTCTTGCTGACGGTATTTCTCTCTTTCCATTGCAGCTTCATTGTTCATCTTGGTACGACCTGTAGCTGCACCCTGATTGTATCTAGCAAGTTTCATCCTGAAATCATTCTTAACTCCTTCAAGTTCTTTAGCATCCTTAGCCTTACGCGCCTGCTTTTCAAGGTCAGCGGCTTTCTTCTTGTCTATAAGACCAGCCTTAAGATTAGCCTGAATCTCTGCAATTGCTTTGTCTCGCTCAAACTTAAGATTTATCTTATCCTGTTCTGCTTTTGCGGCTCTTTCAGCACGAGCTGTAGAAAGATTGTAGTTAAGCAATGTGTCGTTGTAAGAATCCCTCAACCTGTCAATAGCCTGATTGTATTGCTGGGTATTGCTCTTAATCGGGCTGAACATTCTGGCACCGGCAGCCGAAGAAACTGTTTGTCCGAAGAGATTTGCAAGATTACCCCAAAACTCAGCGGCCCTCTGTCTTTTAAGCGAATCTTCGCTCTCCTGGTACCTTTCTCTTAGTAACGCTGTAAACACATCATCAGGAGTTGTAGGCTTCTTCTCTGTCTGTTCCTGCATTGCCTGATTGGTTGAAGCTCTCACCTGTTCTGCAGAAGAAACGGGTATAACAGGCTGTTCAACCTTGGTTTTATCAGGTTTTACGCCCTGATTGCTTCGTGAGAATTGAAAATTTGAAAAAGATTCGGGAGATTGTCCGTAATTTTCGAATTCAGGAAGCCTTGAAGTGTCTACAGACGGATTTTTCTTGATAAAATCGAAAAGTCCCATCATTTACCCCCTTTCTTCTTTCCCCATTCCTGCATGGAAAGAGCACTACCTATAAGTCCTAGTCCGTTACTCATAAGCTGGGCACCACCCTGCTCGTTCGCAGAAGACTGACCTAGCCTTGCCTGAAAGATGTTGTTCTGGTTCTGCTGGTCTATAGCTTCAACTTGCGCCTTTCTGGCTGTAGCCTGTGCTGCAAGTCCGGTTGCCGTTTCGTCCAGAATTTCATTGTTTGCCTGCTGTTGTGCTATTGCAGCTTCAGGAGTTGCACCGGTCACAACTGCAGTTGCCCTTGCTTCCTGATTCTGCTTTTTCAACGTGTTTTCCACTCTCTTCATGGCCGCCTGTGCTTCGGTAGAATCCATGTAATTCTGATAGTAGTTCCTGTTATACCATGCATTGTTCTTAGACTCCTGCTCGTTAATGAGCCTTTGTTGTTCCTTTGCCGCCTTGGCAGACTTGATTCCTCCGGCTATTCCGGATGCAAGTCCGCCTACGGCTCCTAATATAGCTCCAATCATACGCGTATAATTTATTTTGTGTCACACTGACAAAGTAAGCTAATTATCAGTATCATAAGTTGCGTAATTTGGTAATTGTAATTCTACACAAAGTTACAAACCTTGTAACTTCTTGTAACTTCGTATATCTTTGGGAATTAGAACATTATAAGCACTTATAAATGTTAAAAGTTACAAAATACATCATTTTTGTAACTGAATTACAATATTAGTTACAGTTATGGGAGAAGAGAAGAAGATTGCAAGAAGGAGCAGGGCAAAAAAAGTGAAGGAAATAGAGCACTCTGTTAAGCTGAATTACACTGATGAAGACCGTATTAAGGTTGTGCGGATGCTGATTGACAGCGGTATGAACTATTCAATAATGCACAAGAAGACAGGTATCAATACCAACACGATAAAGCAGTGGTATTACCGGTACAAGGGAGACATAGAATCAGCAAGTTCTACTCTTATCGCAGAGAAGGTAGAGATTGACTTCGCACGGGCCAAGCTTGAATTCCTTCAGAACCATTTCCATAAGATTAACTCCCTTGCTGACATTGCCATCAACAGGGCAATTGTTCTTTGTGCTACTGAGACTGACATTAACAAGATAACCAAGTTGCTTGAAGTGATATCCAACCTTGTTGTGAAGTTCAACGAATCCAGCCAGGAACAGCAACAGAATTCAGGAACCACTATCAATCTGATTAAAGACAGCGTTTTCCAGCTTAATCAGCTGAAGGAAGAACAGAGAAAAAAGATAATCGAGGTATCAGAAAATGAATAATTACTATATTTGCAAAAGTAAAAGCGTAGAAGACTTTTGTTCAAACAAACAGCCCCGACCTGATTTACATCAGGAAGGGGCTTTATTTTCACATCATATTCATTAATGACATGCTTCTAAGTTCAACGAAGTCCTTGTAAAGTTCCGGCCTTATCACATAATCGCACACTCTCTTAATGCAGATGCTTGCCTGCCGGCTTCTTATCTTCGTGTAATACCTGATTACACCTTTGGATCTGTCGCTGTGGCCAAGGCAGTAGTTAATAACGCTGTCAGGCATGCAGATGTCGCTGGCAAACTGAGCGAAACACTTTCTTGCAGAATAGAATACCACTCTTTCCTTTATACCAAGCTCTTCTGCAAGGTCTGTGATGGCATACGACACATACTGCGAGAAGTTATGATATGTGAACTTATACCCGAAATCCAGCTTTCCGTTCGGCTGCATCCATCCACCTGCATATCTCTCAATACCTTCCGGCATGTCGAATGAAATCACGTTCTCCTGCTGCGTCCTGCCGGCAGACTTTGTACGGACGTACCTTACTTCCTTGTCGCGGAAATCAACATTCATTATGTCTATTAGGTTCATTCCTCCCAGCATGAAGGAAATCATGAACAGGTCTCTGGCCATCTTCTTTTTCTTAGTGTCAGGGCTTGATTTCATTATTCTAAGAAATGATTCAAGACTGAGTGTAACTTCCCTGACTGGTGCAGGAGATATTCTTACGGATGAAAAAGGATGAACGCTATATGATACCATCTGGTCTGATATTGCCTTGTTCACAATTACCTTAATGTGGCTTAGAATTGTGTTGATATAAGTCTGTGTCTTTCCTGACCTTCTAAGGTATTCAGAAAAGGATTTTACTAGAACAGGCGTAATATCTTCCATATCAATATCTCCCCTGCAGTAATCACAGAAGTATCTTGAAGAGCGTTCTATAAGCTTTGCATAAGAATTCCTTCCTTCTGACATAAGATAACTCACATACTCTCCGGATATTCCCTTGAATGTTACTTCTTCCCCATCCGGTCCTGACTTGATAATATCTCTAAGCTGCTCGCATGTATACAAATCAGTGTTCTTGACATTATCGAGACGCTCCTCGTATATATCAAGCATATTCCTTAACTTCTTGTTAAGCTCACAGGCATCCGGGTGCCTTACTATCTTACCGTTCTTTAGCTGTCCTGGATCGTTAAGAATGATTTTTGTTACTATGTAAGAAGTTACAGACTTGTGCCGGACCGCAATCCTCAGTTTGTGCGTTCCGTTTTTAAGCACTCTTTCTTTGATGATAACAGGATTGATTGTTGCCATAGTTGTGTCCTCCGACAAGGAAAATCCAGCGTTACTTTTTCAGGTACTTTTTTCCTTCCAAAAGTGGAAGAATTTTCCTTTTTTTTAATGGCATCCTGATTATTTTGATTCGTGTAGAGAAAATCAAATATCTGTATTTCAGGCTTTTATGAGAAGAGCCGAAAGCGGGACTCGAACCCGCGACTTACTCAT
>ERZ779924.264-NODE-264-length-30230-cov-3.84209_pt1 | contig 30230 bp, 27 predicted proteins | sample MGYA00511955_ERZ779924 | MGnify/ENA primary metagenome ERZ779924 (study PRJEB29588, sample SAMEA1969417) | human gut metagenome | biome: human gut; feature: human-associated habitat; material: faeces | place: Denmark | collected 2008/2010 ... | reverse complement strand
GGGCCGGACAGGCCCGAGTGCACACAACAAAAAGCACATCGCCCATGTAGTGAGTGTTGGGGAGCAAGGCTTTCGGCCTAAGGACTCGATGCCATCAATGGGAACCGCCCTTGAACCACGAGACCGCGTGGTCCAAGGAATCCCCGCCCTTTAGGACGGGGAGGAAGTCAACTCGGAGGGGCCTTAGCTCAGGCAATTTTGTCAGACAACGAACTGACGGCTTCTTGTACAGGAGATTTGATGGGCGGAAGTTTCTGAAGGCGTGTCTTCGCAGAGCGGCCCGCAAAAAAAAAGCGCCCGACCAAATGCCGGTCGGGCGTTGAAGGGGCGCGGAACTACCAGATTCCGCTAAAGGACCGGAAGAGGAACAATCGCGCTGCCGGCCTCTGGCAGAGCGAAGGGGAGGAGATTGGAACCCCTGATGTCCCTTTCCATGTGACACATGCTAACCCGACTCGGACCGGGGGTGGTTAAGCCCCGAATAAGAATCCGACCAAATCACTCGGGATTTGATCTCGCTCAATAAATGAGAACGTTTCTTAAGTGCTTTTAAGCAAAAAGGGGCCCTGCGGCGGGGTTTCGGGTGTCATGAAATCGTCATGAAATGTTCACGGAGGCGTCAAGCCGGGTGTTCATACTGCGTTCACGTACAGGAGAACAGCACCTGTACGACTTTTAAAACTGAATGGAACACTTATTCATCATGCAGAACACCATCTTTTCCCGCCGCCGCGTCGTGACCTTCGTCTGCGCCGCCTCCGCCCTTGCCGCCTGCGGTACGACGTTTGCCGCCGGCACGGTCAACCTCAACGGCTCCACGACGGTTCTTCCGGTCATGCAGCAGGTTTCCGAAGCCTTCATGCAGAAGAACCCCGGCGTTGTCGTGACGATCTCCGGCACGGGTTCCGGCAACGGCATCAAGGCGCTCCGCGACAAGATGACCGATGTGGCCATGTCGAGCCGCGACCTCAAGGACAAGGAAAAGAAGGACTTCGAAGCCCACGGCATCAATCCGGTCAAGATCCCTGTCGCCCTTGACGCCATCATCCCTGTCGTCTCCCCGAAGAACTCCGTCGCCTCCCTTACGATGGAGCAGTTGCGCGACCTCTTCGCCGGCAAGATCAAGAACTGGAAGGAACTCGGCGGTGCCGACGCTCCCGTGGTCGTGGTCGGCCGCGACTCCTCCTCCGGCACGTTCGAATCCTGGCAGGAACTCGTCATGGGCAAGACCCGCGTGTCCCAGCGCGCTCTCCTCCAGAGCTCCTCCGGCGGCGTCGTTCAGGCCGTTGCCGGCAATCCGAACGCCATTGGCTACATCGGCGTGGGCTACCTCGACAGCCAGATCAAGGGCCTCGTCGTGAACGGCGTCCAGCCCGGTGCCAAGACCGCTCAGGACGGCACGTGGCCGATCTCCCGCGAACTCTACCTCTTCACCTCCGGCCAGCCGCAGGGCGACGCCAAGAAGCTCGTCGACTACACGCTCTCCGCCGAAGGCCAGCAGTTCGTCTCCAAGTCCGGCTTCGTTCCGCTCAAGTAATTGCCTGACCGGCGAGATGCAAGCGGTCAGAAAAACCGATTGAAGCACGCCGGCCGATCGCCCTCGATTCGGCCGGCGTTTCTTTTGCTCCAGAAAAGATCCAGCCTTTCCAAGGATCCCTCATGCTCAACTACAGATCAGCAGACACGCTGTTCAGAAGGGCCTCGGGCACTGTGGCGTGCGTGAGCGTGCTTGCGCTCACGGCCATCGTGCTCTTCCTGCTCGCACAGGGCCTTCCGATCTTCAAGGACGTTCCCATCGGGGACTTCCTCTTCACGACCGACTGGTACCCGACGGACGAACCGCCGGTCTTCGGTCTCGGCGCCATGATCGTCGGCTCCTTTGCGGCGGCCGTCATCGCCGTGCCGCTCGGCGTGCTCACCGCCGCGGCCCTTCACTGCGCGGTCCCCGCTTGGGCCGCCCGAATCCTCAAGCCCGTCATCGAGCTGATGGCGGCGCTGCCCTCGGTGGTCATCGGCTTCATCGGCATGGTGATCGTCGCCCCGTGGCTTCAGGAGACGTTCAACCTCCCGACCGGCCTCAACCTCTTCAACGCGGGCCTGATGCTCGCCTTCATGTGCATCCCGACGATCGCCTCGATTTCCGAGGACGCGCTCAGGAACGTGCCGGGCGCGCTTCGCGAGGCCTCGCTCGCCCTTGGCGCCACTCGCTGGGAGACGCTCTGCCGCGTCGAGCTTCGCTGGGCCATGGGCGGCATCGGCACCTCCGTCATGCTCGGCCTCTCGCGCGCCATCGGCGAAACGATGGTCGTGCTGATGGTGGCGGGCGGCGCGGGCATCATCCCCGAAAGCATCTTCGATCCGGTCCGTCCGATGACGGCGGGCATTGCGGCCGAAATGGCTGAGGCCGCCGTGGGCGGCGAGCACTACCACGCGCTCTACGCCGCGGGCCTGCTCCTCTTCCTGATCACCTTCGCCTTCAACCTCGCCGCGTGGTACTTCACGCGCCGTCTCTCCCTCAGGAGCGCATGATGAAAGATCTCAAGATGCGCAATCTCTCCGGCCTCGCAGGCTTCACGGTGATGCGCGGCGCCGCCCTCGTGTGCGTGCTCTCGCTCGTCTCGATGCTCGGCGTCATCTTCTGGAACGCCATGCCCGCCATGACCTGGGAGTTCTTCACCGAAGCCCCGCGCAACATGATGAGCGAAGGCGGCATCTGGCCCTGCATCGTGGGCACGTTCCTCCTCGCCGCAGGCGCCCTCGTGATCGCGCTGCCGCTCGGCGTCATGAGCGCCGTGTTCCTCAACGAGTACAACCTCGACTCGCCCGTCATCACCGTGATCCGCCTCTCGATCGCGAACCTCGCGGGTGTTCCGTCGATCATCTTCGGCCTCTTCGGCCTGACGTTCTTCGTGGTCTTCTGCGGCTTCGGCGTGAGCCTTCTCTCCGGCATCCTCACGCTTGCCGTGTTGAGCCTGCCGATCATCATCAATACGACGGAAACGGCCCTCAAGCAGATCCCGCAGGACTGGCGCGAAGCCTCGCTCGCCCTGGGCGCCACGCGCTTCGAGACGATCATGAAGGTGATCCTGCCGAACGCGCTCCCCGGCATCCTCACGGGTGCCATCCTCGCGCTCGCCCGAGCCGCAGGTGAAACCGCCGCCGTGATGTACACGGGCACGGTCTTCTTCACTCAGAAGGACGGCGTCTCGCTCTTCGAGCCCGTCATGGCGCTTCCCTACCACGTCTACGTGATGGCCACTTCCGGCACGAACATCGAGGGCACCCGCCACCTGCAGTACGGCACCTCGCTCGTCCTCGTCGCGCTCGTCTTCCTGATGAGCCTCGGCGCCATCATCCTGCGCGAACGCCGCCGCTCCCGCTGAGACGGATGCGGCCGACATTGAACCGAATTTGAAAAGACACGAACATGACCAGCATTGATCTGAACAGCATGACCGCGATGAACCTTGACGGTCTTCCCACGAAGATCGCGGTGAACGACCTCAACGTGTGGTACGGCAAGTTCCATGCCCTCAAGCACATCACGCTCGCCATACCCGAGGGCCGAGTGACAGCCTTCATCGGCCCGTCGGGCTGCGGCAAGTCGACGCTCCTGCGCACCTTCAACCGCATGTACGCCCTCTATCCGGGCCGGCGCGCCGAAGGCGAGCTGATGCTCGACGGCGTCAACATCCTCTCGGGCACTATCGACGACTGCACGCTCAGGAGCCGTGTCGGCATGGTCTTCCAGCGCCCGACCCCGTTCCCGATGAGCATCTACGACAACATCGCCTACGGCATCCGCTTGCGCGAGAACGTCTCGAAGTCCGAGCTCGACGACCGCGTCGAGTGGGCCCTTAAGAAGGCCGCCCTCTGGAACGACGTCAAGGACAAGCTGCGCGAGCCCGGCACGAGCCTCTCGGGCGGCCAGCAGCAGCGCCTTTGCATCGCCCGCGGCGTTGCCGTCAAGCCCGAGGTCCTTCTGCTCGACGAGCCGTGCTCGGCCCTTGACCCGATCTCGACCGCCCGCATCGAGGAGCTCATTGAGGAGCTCAAGAACGACTACACGGTCGTCATCGTCACTCACTCCATGCAGCAGGCCGCCCGCGTCTCCGACTACACGGCCTTCCTCTACCTCGGCGAACTGATCGAGACCGGTCCCACGACCGACATCTTCACCCGTCCGCAGAAGAAGGCGACCGAGGACTACATCACCGGCCGCTTCGGCTAAAACGAAAGGAAACGACATCATGAACCACATCGTCAAAAGCTACGACCGCGACCTCGAGGAGGTCCTCGGCGAGGTGATCGCCATGGGCAGGCTCGTGCGCGAGCAGCTCGTCAAGGCGGCCGACGCCCTCGAGAAGCTCGACGCCGACGAAGCCCGCTCCGTCATGACCCGCGACGCTGAGGTCAACGGCTACGAGGTCTCCGTCGACGCGAAGATCGAATCCGTCTTCGCCCGCCGCCAGCCTGCCGCCCGCGACCTGCGCACGCTCATCGGCATGAGCCGCGTCTCCGTCGACTTCGAGCGCATGGGTGACGAAATCCGCAACATGGCAGGCAGCGTCCTAGAGCTCAAGGGACTCGACGACTCTCTCCTTGAGAACCGCTCCGCCATCATCATGGCCGTCAACACGGTCGCCCACATGATCGACGACTCGATCCTCGCGCTCTCGCGACTCGACACGAACCTCGCCCGCGAGGTCATCGCACGCGACAGGCTCGTCGACGACGTCTACCGCACGACGCTCAGGAGCCTGATCGTGCACATGATGCAGGATCCGTCCTCCACCGAGGGCGCCATCGCGCTCACTTGGATCGGCCGCTCGCTCGAACGAACGGGCGACCACGTGAAGAACGTCTGCGAGGCCGTCATCTACATTGAGGAAGGTGCGGACGTGCGTCACGAGTTCTATACTGGCAAAATGGAATCCTGCCGAAACGGCTCTGCCGAAGGCTGATCCGCCCATCAACAATTGCGACAAGGCATCTATGGCAAAACTGCTCACCGTCGAGGACGAAATCGCCATCCGCGAGCTCCTCGCCTTCATCTGCGAGACAGACGGCCACGAGGTCGTCAAGGCCGCCAGCCTGGCCGAGGCGCGCGAAGCGCTGCGCCGGGGCGGACTCGACCTCATTCTGCTTGACGTGATGCTCCCTGACGGCTCGGGGTTCGACTTCCTGCGCGAAGTCCGCACCGACGCCGCCAGCGCCTCGGTGCCCGTCGTGATGATCACCGCCCGCGGCGACGAGGCCGACAGGGTCGAGGGACTGGACGCAGGCGCCGACGACTACGTCGTCAAGCCCTTCATGCCCAGGGAGCTCACCGCCCGCATCCGCGCGGTCCTTCGCCGCGCGAGCGCCGAGGGCAGGGCGCGCGAGTCCGCAGTGCCTCCCGCCGACGACCGCCAGGAGGAGATCGTCCGCTGCGGTCCGCTCCTCATGAACGAGACGCGCTTCGAGGCGACGGCCGATGGCATGCCCCTCAAGCTCAGCGTCAAGGAGTTCAGGCTGCTCCTGATGTTCGCCTCCCGTCCGGGACGCGTCTTCACGCGCGGCCAGCTCCTTGAAAACATCTGGGGCAACTCCTTTGTCGACGAGCGCACGGTGGACGTGCACATGCTTCGTCTTCGCAAGGCGCTCGCTGGCACGGCCGCGGAAAACCTCATTGAAACCGTCAGGGGCGTCGGCTACCGCTGCCGCCCGCTTGACTGACCTCCCGCAGGCACGCATCCCGACCGCCCCGCACGATCGAGCACGCGCCCATGCACAGGATTGAGAAAGGAGACACCATGCCCGAAGCACTGTCGGCTCGTGGACGCCGCACGCAGTTCCTCGGCATTCTGATTGTCGGGGGCCTCATTCTGGTCGCGCTCGTCTCGGCCGTCCTGTGGCTGAGCGTCGCGGCAGGCACGGCCGCGATCTTCTTCTGCATGGGCGTCTCGTTCTTCGCGCTTCTCGCCGTGTACGCGGGCAAGCTCATCGTGGACGAGGAGCGCTACATGCAGGCAAGGCTCGAGGCGCGCGACGCGCGCTACCGCCAGACGCTCGAGCTCTTGCCCGAGGGCGTCGTCATCCTCAAGGGCGAGGACGGCGTCATCGAATGGGTCAATACCATGGCGGGCGTTCATCTGGGAATCACGTCCGAAGACGTCGGCAGCGTCTTCACCGACAGGCTCATCGCCTCGCAGCCCGCCTTCTGCGCGTGGCTGCGTTCGCGCGACTTCTCGCGCCATTATGCGCTTGAGACCGCGGGCGGCTCCGTGCTGCTCGATGCGGCCGTCGTCGCGCCCGACGAGCGCCACACCATCATCGTCACGCACGACGTCACCGAACGCCGCCGCGTCGACGACATGCGCCGAGACTTCGTCGCCAACGTCTCCCACGAGCTGCGCACGCCGCTCACCGTCATCGCGGGCTTTCTCGATCTGGCGGACATGGACGTGCCGCCCGAGCTCAGAAAGCGCCATCTCGCCCTCATGCGCGACCAGACGGCCCGCATGAAGCGCCTCACGGACGACCTGCTGATGCTCTCGAAGCTCGAGAACAGGGACGAGCGGGGGACAGACCAGCCCGAGCTCATCGACATGTCCGCGCTCATCGACGACGCCGTGCGCGAGGGCATGGCCTACTCGAAGATGCAGCACAAGTTCGAGGTCGCACACGAGCCCCTTTCGCTTCTCGGACATCCCGAGGAGATCCGAAGCGCGGTCCTCAACCTCATCACCAACGCCGTGCGCTACACGCCCAGAGGCGGCCGAATCAGGGTGGTCTGGAAGCGCACGGGCACGGGCGCCGTCCTCACGGTTGCCGACACGGGCATCGGCATTCCGCCCGAGCACCTGCCCCGCATCACCGAACGCTTCTACCGCGTCGACAAGGGGCGCTCGAGGGACACGGGCGGCACGGGCCTCGGTCTGGCCATCGTCAAGCACGTCATGCGGCGTGCGGGAGGCGAGCTCTCCATCGAGTCGACTCCGGGCGAAGGCTCGAAGTTCATGCTCAGGTTCCCCGAGGAGAGGATCTTCTCGGGCCGCTATCTGTAGAACGGACGCGGCATCCTGCGATCGGAGCCCGTTCGGGCGCGCCCTTGCTGGCGCGATGGGCTAAAATCAGACGATCCAATTCACCGAAGTCCGCAGGATTTCCATGCACATTCTTGTCTCCAACGATGACGGCTACCGCGCGCCCGGCATTCAGGCGCTCGCGCAGGCCATGCGCCGTTTCGGCCGCGTGACGGTCGTCGCGCCCGACCACAACCACTCCGGCGCCTCCAATTCGCTCACGCTCAACCGTCCGCTCACCGTCGAGCATCAGGACGGCGACAGCCTATACGTGCTTTCGGGCACGCCGTCCGACTGCGTGCACGTCGCGCTCACGGGTCTTCTGCCGAAGCCCGACCTCGTCGTCTCAGGCATCAACTGCGGCGCCAACATGGGCGACGACACGATGTACTCGGGCACGGTCGCGGCGGCCATCGAGGGCTACCTCTTCGGCGTTCCCTCCATCGCCTTCTCGCAGATCGACAAGGGCTGGGCCGAACTCGACTCCGCCGCGAAGATTGCGCAGCTCGTCGTCGAGCGTTATCTTGAAAGCCGCGAGGACGAAAGGGCCGTTCTGCTCAACGTCAACATGCCCAACATGCCCGTCGAGGCCCTCAAGGGCATCCGCGGCACCCGTCTGGGCAAGCGCAACTGCGCCGAGAGCGTCATCCGCGAGATGAGCCCGCGCGGCTTTCCGATCTACTGGCTCGGCGCTGCGGGCAAGCCCGCCGACGCAGAGGAGGGGACGGACTTCTGGGCGACCTCCCACGGCTATGTCTCCGTGACGCCGCTGCAGGTCGACCTCACGAACTACAAGCAGGTCCCGACGGTCCGAGGCTGGATGGACGGCCCCGCCGTCTGAGATCCGCAAGGCACATTCAAGGGATAGAACGGAAAGGAAAGAAGGTTCAAGGACATGAACAAAACCGTACGCATTCTGTCGATCTCCGTCGCGGCCGCCGCCGCGGCCTTCCTGTCGGGCTGCTCCTCCGTGGACATGGGCCCGGCTACGGTCGTCGACCACTCCACCTACAGCGACGGCGCCGCGACCGCGCCCGTCCAGACGCCGAGCCTGCTGCCGGGCGGCATCGTCGACTCCGGCCGCACCCACACGGTGGCCGTGGGCGACACCATCTACAACATCTCCGTGCGCTACGGCCTCTCCGCCGAACAGCTCCAGCAGCTCAACGCCATCACCGATCCGACGCAGCTGCGTCTGGGGCAGGTCCTGAGGCTTCCCGCCTCCGTCAACGCGCCCCGCGCCTACACGGGCAATCCGCAGGTCCGCGTCAACCGTGTGACGAACGACACCGTGCTTGAGACTGCGCCGATCCGCAATGCCGAGACGGTGCCCGCTGCGGGTGAAACGACCGCCACCTCGTCGGCTGCATCCGCTGACGCCGCCGAAGCCGCCCGCAAGAAGGCCGAGGCCGAAGCTGCCGCCGAGAAGGTCCGCACCCAGGCCGAAGCGGCCAAGTCCCAGGCCCAGCAGAAGCTCAACGCCGTCACGCCGGGCCAGCGCATGATCTGGCCCGTGAGGGGCAAGATCAAGAGCGACTTCGCGAAGAACACCTTCGGTCTTGAGATCGCGGGCACGCAGGGCGACGTGGTCGTCGCGGCCATGCAGGGAGAAGTCATCTGGGTGGGCACGCTCAAGGGCTACTCGGGCACGCTCGCCGTCGTCAAGCACAGCCCGACGCTCATCACCGCCTACGGCGGCCTTGAGAACGTGGCGGTCTCCCAGGGCTCGAAGATCAAGTCGGGCCAGAAGCTCGCCGACCTCAAGGGCGACACGCTGAGGTTCGAGGTCCGCGAGACCGGCAAGTGCGTCGATCCGCTCAAGTACCTCAACAAGCGCTGATCCTCGGAGAGTCAGTCAAAAAAGAGCGCCGGCTTCACCGCCAGGCGCTCTTCTTTTTGGTAAAGTCTCCTACCTGAATTTTTGAGGACGGCCGGATGAAGTCGGCCGCCCAGGGATCCCCGTTTTACATAGAGAGTCAAGAGTCATGGCACGACGCAAAGAGAAAACCCCCGAATACTTCACCGTCGAGGTGGAGCGCCTCGACCAGGAAGGCCGCGGCGTGGGTCATCACGACGGCAAGGTCGTCTTCATCGAGGGCGCCCTTCCGGGCGAGCTCGTCACCTACGAGCGCATCCGCAACAAGACCAGCTTCGAGATCGGCCGCGTCGCCCAGGTTCACCGCGAGAGCGTTCAGCGCGTCGAGCCCCGTTGCCCCAAGTTCGGCCACGGTCCCGGCAGCTGCGGCGGCTGCGCCATGCAGCACCTTGAGCCACGCGCCCAGGTCGCTTACAAGGAGCGCACGCTCATCGACACGCTCTGGCACATCGGCCGCGTTCGTCCCGAACAGATCATTACGCCGATCTACGGTCCGTTCTGGAACTACCGTCACCGCGCCCGCCTGACGGTCCGCGACGTCGCCAAGAAGGGCGGCGTGCTCGTCGGCTTCCATGAGAAGTCCTCCTCCTACGTCGCCGAAATGACGGGCTGCCACATCCTCACGAAGAACGTCTCCGACATGATCATGCCGATGCGCGAGCTCGTTTCCAAGCTCTCTATCCGCCAGCGCATGCCGCAGATCGAGGTTGCCGTCGGCGGCAACGGACGCACGGCCCTCGTCTTCCGCACGCTCGAGGAGCCGACCGATGGGGACATGGCCCTGCTCAACGCCTTCGGCGCCGAGCACAAGGCCGACATCTGGCTCCAGCCCAAGGGTCCGGACTCCGCCCACCCGGTCGATCCCGCCAACATCAACGCGCTCGGCCTCCAGCTTCCCGAGTTCGGCGTTCGCATCAACTTCAAGCCGACCGACTTCACGCAGGTCAACCATGAGCTCAACGAGACCATGGTGAGCCGCGCCGTTCGCCTGCTCGGCGTGGAACCCGAGCACAAGGTCGCCGACTTCTTCTGCGGTCTGGGCAACTTCACGCTCCCGCTCGCCACGTGCGCTTCGCACGTGACCGGCATCGAGGGCTCCGACGCGCTCGTCGCCCGCGCCCGTCAGGGCGCCGCCGACAACGGCCTCGCCGAGAAGACCGACTTCGTGGCCCGCAACCTCTTCACGTGGTGCGACCAGGACTGGGAGGCCCTCTGGAAGAAGATGGGCGGCATCGACCGCGTCCTCATCGACCCGCCGCGCGAAGGCGCCCTGGCGCTCTCCCGCGTGCTCGCCGCCACCGACAAGCGTCCCGCCCGTATCGTCTATGTCTCCTGCAACCCCGCGACGCTCGCACGCGACTGCGCCATCCTTCATCATGAGGGCGGCTGGCACATCCGCGCAGCCGGCATCATGAACATGTTCCCGCACACGGGCCACGTCGAGTCCATCGCCGTGCTCGAGCCGGGTCCCAGGCCCGAGAAGAAGTCCGAGGAGGCCGAGGCCATCGAGCGCCGCATCGCCGCCTCGGGTGACGACGACGTCAAGATGAACCTGCCGCAGTAACCTCAGACGGCTCCGTCCCGTCCCGCTGATGCGGGCTCGGGGAACGAGACTATCCAAGAGTCGAAGGAGTCGAAAATGTCGAAAAAAGCGCCGGACGCCATCGCGTCGCGGCGTTTTTTTCGCATTCCGGCTCATCGAACACGATGTTTTCCTGAGGCCTTTCACGGCAGGATCAAAAAACGCTCATGTTAAGTCGAAATATGCTCAACGGGAGGGTTACAATGGGCGAACAAAGCCCGTCATGCAAGGAGGAACAATCATGACCAGAGCCGCAGTCAGAGAAAGGGCGCAGGCCCGCCGCGCAGCCGATGCGGCCTTCAGGGAGGCGTTCGACGCCTACATGTTTGAATGCTTCGCCAAGCCCGGATTCAAGCTTGAGAGCGAGGCGCAGCTTGCCGAGCGTTTCGGCGTCACCCGCTACAAGGTTCGCAAGGCGATCGAGGCCCTTAATCAGGCGGGCGTGCTCGAGCGCGTCAAGCACGGCGGCTCCACCGTGAGGAGCGTCACGCCCGAGGAGCTTGCCGACCGCGCCGATCGTCTTCTGAGCGTCGCGGGGCTGCCCGCCGAGGAGTTCGAGGACGCCGTCTCCGATCTTGTCTGCGGCCTCGTGCCCGTCATCATGGACAAGGTCGACCCCGAGAAGCTCGCGGGTCTTGAGACCCTCGTCGAGACCGTGGGCGCCGCACGCACGCCTGCCGAGCGCCGCAGCGCCGTCTTCGACTTCCTGACGGGACTCGCAGCTGTCGACGGCAACCGCTACACCGCGCTCTGCGTGAGCCTTGCCGTCAGGCAGGCCGCCCGCCGCGAGGCCTATGACCTGAGGCTCGATCCCGCCGAGCTCGCCGCCGTCTGTCGCGGTGTTCTCAAAGAGCTGATGAAGGGGCGCCGCAAGAAGGTCGTGGCCGAGCTCGAGGATCTCTTCGGACTCGTGTTCCCGAAGCGCGCCGAGCTGAAGAAGGCCGAAAAGACGGAACAGTCCGAGAAGGCCGAGAAGGCTGAAAAGGGCGGCAAGTAGGACTCGTCCCGGAAAAGAAAGAGGGGCGCAGGCGGCATGGCGACGCCTGCGTCCCGTTTTTGGCGGGCGCAAAAAAGACGGCTCGATCGAGCCGCCCGTCAGGCGCCTGGGCATTCACCTTGCGCGGGATGGCGTCACTTGGCGCGAACCCAGGAGTTCGGAGAGTTGAGCGAGATGTCGAGCAGGCGCTTGAAGAGGCCCATGGACATGCCGATGTGGCCGGCGGTGTCGCTCACGCGGGAATCGGGGACGGAGTCGGGCGCGGTGCCGTGAACGAGCGCGAGGAAGGTGCGGGCCATGGACTCCTTGTCGGCGCCGGGCGTGAGGGCCGCCTGCGTCATGCGCGAGCGGATCGTGCTGTAGCGGTCGAGATCCTCGGGGGAGAGCTTCGAGAAGAGCGGACGTCCGAGGGCTTGGTCGACGAAGGTCTGCATCTGGAAGAGCGTCTTCTTCAGAAGCTTCTCGTCGGCATAGGAGGGGAGGTTCTCGACGGCGGTCCTCATGGCGACGGCCTGAAGGTTGGCCGCCCAGAAGGCCTTGAAGCGGCGCTTTTCCTCGCCGCCTAGAAGCGGAATCGGGCACAGGCTCACGCCGGCGGCCTTGGCCACCTCCTTGTTGAAGAGCGAGCCGGAGAGGTCTCGCACGCAGCCGCCGAAGGTGTAGCCGAGGTTTTCCGCAAAGATCTTGTCGACGGGACGATTGACGGGCGTGTCGTTCTTTTCTTGGTTTTTGGAGGACATGAGCTGGAATCCGAAATGGGTGTGCCGGAAACCTCCGTGCAGGGGAGATTTCTCAACAGGTGCAATTCTGCCATGACTCGCACGCGGTGAGAAAGGGAAACTAACCCTGATCGGGTTGTAGCCAAAAGAAAAAGGCGTGTGCCCCGGGGAGTGATTGCGCGGCCTCGTGCTAAAATCATCAGTTCAGTACGAAAGGGAGCACAACCGCTCCCTTTTGTCGGTTTTTCCACGTCCCGGAGCCTTTTCCGGGCATTTTCTCTGAGAGAACAAAATGGCTATTGAACGCACCCTCTCCATCATCAAGCCGGACGCCGTTGCCAAGAACGTCATCGGCAAGATCTACTCCCGTTTCGAAACGAACGGCCTCAAGATCGTCGCCGCCCAGATGCGTCAGCTTTCCCAGGCTGAAGCCGAAGGCTTCTACGCTGTTCACAAGGAACGTCCCTTCTTCAAGGATCTCGTCTCCTTCATGACGTCCGGCCCGGTCATGATCCAGGTTCTCGAAGGCGAAGGCGCCATTCTCAAGAACCGTGAGCTCATGGGTGCCACGGACCCGAAGAAGGCCGCCGCCGGCACGATCCGCGCCGACTTCGCTGAAAGCATCGACGCCAACGCCGTTCACGGCTCCGACGCTCCGGAAACGGCCGCCGTCGAAATCGCCTACTTCTTCCCGGCTCTCTCCATTCACAGCCGCTAATCCGCTGCGAACACAGTGAGGAATAATTCGTGACCGACAACGTCAAAGAGTCTGCCGCCGCCTCTAAGGTGAACCTTCTCGACTTCGATCTGGAAGGGCTCACCGCTTGGTGCGCCGGCATCGGCGAAAAGGCCTTCCGTGCAACTCAGCTCTCGCGCTGGCTCCATCGTCATGTCGAAGGCGACTTCGACAACATGACGAACCTCGCGAAGGTGTTCCGAGCCAAGCTGAAGGACATGGCCGAAGTGCGTCCTCCCGTGCCCATCACCGAGAAGAAGTCGGCTGACGGCACGCGCAAGTGGCTCTTTGACGTCGGCAACGGAAACGCGGTCGAATCGGTGTTCATTCCAGAGGATGACCGCGGCACGCTCTGCATCTCCACGCAGGCGGGGTGCGCCATGGGCTGCCTCTTCTGCTCCACGGGCAAGCAGGGCTTCAACCGCAACCTCACGACCGCCGAGATCGTGGGCCAGCTCTGGTGGGCCGAACGCGAACTGCGCCGCGACGCAGGCGTGACGGACCCCAACGACCGAATCATCTCCAACGTCGTGCTCATGGGGATGGGCGAGCCGTTGCAGAACCTCGACAACGTTCTGCGCGCCCTGCACGTCTTCCTTGACGACAACGGCTACGGGCTCTCCCGCCGCCGCGTCACCGTCTCCACGTCGGGCCTCGTCCGCCAGATGGACAAGCTCGCCGAGGACAGCCCTGTTGCGCTCGCCGTGAGCCTGCATGCGGGCAACGACGCGCTGCGCGACAAGCTCATGCCCGTCAACCGCAAGCATCCGCTTGCCGACCTGATGGCCGCGTGCCGCCGCTACCTCAAGGTGGCCCCGCGCGACTTCATCACCTTCGAGTACGTCATGCTCGGCGGCATCAACGATCGCCTTGAGCAGGCCGACGAACTCGTCGAACTCGTGCGCCGTGAAAACGTGCCGTGCAAGTTCAACCTGATTCCCTTCAATCCCTTCACGCAGTCGGACCTGCGCAAGCCCGAGCGCGAGCAGGTTCTCGCGTTCTGCCGCCGCCTCAACGAGGCGGGCATCGTGACGACGGTCCGCAAGACGCGAGGGGACGACATCGACGCTGCGTGCGGCCAGCTCGCGGGCGAGGTGCGCGACCGCACCCGCCGCGCCGAGCGCCTTGCACAGCAGAAGGCCGAGGCCGCGCCTCTTCTGCAGGCGGCCCGCCGCAGCGAGTAGCCTCCCGCCGGGGCGTGCGCGAGTCCTGAGGGTCCGCGGCGCCCAAGACACCGAACATCAAAACACTCCTGGAAGGAAGCGCCATGGCCCAAGAAACGTCTGACATGAACGAGCCGGTCCTGCATCCGGCCCCCGCCGAAGGCTTCGGCGCCGCGCTCAAGCGCGCCCGCGAGGCCCAGGGCATCTCCATCGGCGACATGGCCGCCCGCTCCCGCCTTTCGGTCCAGCAGGTCCGCGCGCTTGAGAGCGAAAGAACTGCCGAGCTTCCCGAGCCCGTCTACGTGCGCGCCTTCATCCGCGGCGTCGCCTCGGTGCTCGGTCTCGAACCCGATCCGCTCGTCGCCGACTACACCGCCCGCTACGGCGCCGCAAGTGTCGGGGTCCTTCCCGACCATGATCCCGCCAAGGAGACCGTCGTGCGCGCCTCCGGCCGCCGCACGGGCCTCAAGGCCGCCGTCGTCGCCATCGCTGCGGTCCTCGTCTGCGCTGCAGGCTGGTACGCCTGGTCGAGCATGAGCGACGGCGCCGAGACGCAGCCCGCTGCGGAGACGCCCGTCGTCGATGCCCCCGAATCAGTTGAAGCGGCGCCCGCCCCTGAACAGGCGGCAGCCGATCAGACTGCTCAGGAGAAGACTGCGGCCGAACAGGCCGCCGCCGAGAAGGCCGCTGCGGAAAAGGCCGCTGCGGAAAAGGCCGCTGCGGAGAAGGCCGCCGCTGAAAAGGCGGCCGCCGAAAAGGCCCGCGCCCAGTCGCAGGCCGCCGCGACGGGTGAGCGCCGCGTCACCCTCTCGACCTCGGGCGCCTGCTGGGTGCAGATCCTTCTGCCCAACGGCCGCAGCTTCTTCGCCAAGGAGATGGCCGAGGGCGGCAGCGAGACCCTGAACGTGCCCGTCGGGGCCCGAGTGACGGTCGGCAACGCCTCCGTCATGACGCTCACGGTCGACGGCAGGCCTTACGAACTCACCAAGTCCACCCGCAACGGCATCTGCCGCTTCGTGGTGAAGTAAGAAGATTCAACAGAGCAGCGGCCTTCGGGCCGCTCTTTTCACACCGGCCTCCGGCCGGTGCGTATTTCCCGGAGACTTAAGCCGTGTCGGAAAACACCCTTGAATTCCGTCGCAAGACCCACGCCGTCAAGGTCGCCTGGGGCGGCCGCGTCGTGACGATCGGCGGCATGAACCCGATCGTCGTGCAGTCGATGACGAACCCCTCGACGGCCGACGTCGAGTCGAGCGTCGCCCAGGTGCTTGCGCTTGCGCGCGCGGGCAGCGAGCTCGTCCGACTCACCGTCAACACGCCCGACGCCGCTCGCGGCGTCGCCCGCATTCGCGAGGCGCTCGACCGCTCCGGCTGCGACGTCCCGCTCGTGGGCGACTTCCACTACAACGGCCACAAGCTGCTCGCAGATCATCCCGAATGCGCCGCCGCGCTCTCCAAGTACCGTATCAATCCCGGCAACGTCGGCAAGGGCGAGAAGGGCATGGAGAACTTCGCCTCCATGATTGAGTGCGCGAAGAAGTACGGCGCCGCCGTGCGCATCGGCGTCAACTGGGGCTCGCTTGATCAGGCGCTCCTCGCCCGCATGATGGACGAGAACAACGCGCTCTCCGATCCGCTTCCCCCCGACGCCGTCCTTCGCGCCGCTCTCGTCGAGAGCGCCGTGCAGAGCGCCGACATGGCCGTGAAGCTCGGCCTTCCCGCCGACCGCATCGTGCTGAGCGCCAAGGTCTCCGAAGTCCAGGGCCTCATTTCCGTCTACCGCATGCTCGCAAGGCGCGGCAGCTACGCGCTCCACCTCGGCCTTACCGAGGCGGGCATCGGCTCCAAGGGCATCGTCGCCTCGACGGCTGCGCTCGCCGTGCTCCTTCAGGAAGGCATCGGCGACACGATCCGCGTCTCGCTCACGCCGTCTCCCGGCGCGCCCCGCACCGAGGAGGTCGTGGTCGCCCAGGAGATCCTGCAGTGCATGGGCCTCAGGAGCTTCACCCCGATGGTGACGAGCTGCCCCGGCTGCGGTCGTACGACGTCGGACCTCTTCCAACGCCTTGCCGCGGGCACGCAGGACTACCTGCGCTCGCGCATGCCCGAGTGGCGCGTCTCGTGCCCCGGCGTCGAGAACATGACGGTGGCCGTCATGGGCTGCGTCGTCAACGGTCCCGGCGAGAGCCGTCAGGCCGACATCGGCATCAGCCTGCCGGGCTCCGGTGAGAGCCCCGTGGCTCCTGTCTACGTTCGCGGAGAGAAGGTCTGCGCCCTCAAGGGCGATGACATGCAGGCCCGCTTTCACGCTATGATTGAAGAATTCGTCCAAACGACCTACGGCGCATCGTCCCGTGGGCAATCCGATAATTGACAAGAATGAGCAAAGAAAAATTCGCCGGCGTCAAGGGCATGAACGACATGCTCCCCGCCGATGCCGCCGTCTGGCAGACCCTGCAGCAGACGGCCGTCGGCGTTCTCGAACGCTACGGCTATCAGGAAATCCGCACTCCGATCCTTGAAAACACGAAGGTGTTCACCCGCGGCGTCGGCGAAGTGACCGATATCGTGGAGAAGGAGATGTACTCCTTCACCGACAGCATGAACGGCGACCAGCTCACGCTGCGTCCCGAATGCACCTCCGCCGTCGTGCGCTCCGTCAACGAGCACAGCCTGCTCTACGGCGCCACGCAGCGCCTCTGGTACTGCGGCCCGATGTTCCGTCACGAGCGTCCGCAGCGCGGCCGCTACCGCCAGTTCCACCAGCTCGGCGCCGAGGCGCTCGGCATGGAGGGTCCGGACATTGACGCCGAGATGATCATGATGCTCGCCCGCATCTGGAAGGAACTCGGCGTGGGCGATGTCCGCCTCGAGCTCAACACGCTCGGCGCGCTGCCTGAACGCCAGGCCCACCGCGAGGCCCTGATCAAGTACTTCGAGGGCAATCAGGACGTGCTCGACGAGGACGCCCGCCGCCGTCTCTACACGAATCCGCTGCGCATTCTCGACACGAAGAACCCCGAGATGCAGGAGCTCGTCAACGCTGCTCCGCGTCTGCTCGACTTCCTCGGTGAGGAAAGCCGCGCCTTCCTCGCCCGCATGGAGCAGCTCGTCTCCGCCGCCGGCATCGAGTACGTGATCAATCCCCGCCTCGTGCGCGGCCTCGACTACTACAACCACACGGTCTTCGAGTGGATCACGGACAAGCTCGGCGCCCAGGGCACGATCTGCGGCGGCGGTCGCTACGACCCGCTCATTGAAATGCTCGGCGGTCGTCCCGCCCCCGGCGTGGGCTTCGCCATGGGCATGGAGCGCGTCATCGAACTCATGCGTGAATGCGGCCGCGTGCCGGTCCGCACCCAGACCGACGTCTACGTCATCCATTCGGGCGGCGACACGCAGGTCCAGGCGATGCTTCTCGCCGAAGCGCTTCGCGACGCGGGCGTGCGCGTGATGGTGCACCCCGGCAAGTCCGGCTTCAAGAGCCAGATGAAGAAGGCCGACGCGAGCGGCGCCCGCTTCGCGGTCTTCGCCGCCGAGGACGAGCTTGCCGCCGGCACGGTCTCCGTCAAGGCCCTTCGCGAGGGCGAGAAGTCCTACGCCGAGCAGACGGCCCTGCCGCTCGCTGGCGCCGCCGCGGCCATTGCCGCCGCGCTCGCCGCGTAATCATTCAATCGAGTTGACTTAAGGAGCGCAAGCGATGGCTTACGACTTGGAAGAACAAGAGAGCATTGACCAAATGAAGGCTTGGTGGGATCAGTGGGGCACCCCGATCACCGCCGCCGTCTGCGTCTGCTGCCTCGGCTTTGCCGGCTGGAACGGCTGGCAGTGGTACCAGCGCAATCAGGCCGCACAGGCGTCCGGCGCCTACGTGCAGCTGCAGAACGCGATCTATCAGAACGATACGAAGAACGTGAAGTCGATCGCCGACGGCCTCATCGAGGACTACGGCACGACGATCTACGCGCCCCTGGGTGCGCTCGCCTCCGCCGCGGCCGAAGTTCAGGAGGGCAATCTCGACCTCGCCCGAGACCGTCTCGTCTGGGTGATCGAGAAGTCGGGCCATCCCGAGTACGACACCATCGCGCGCGTTCGCCTCGCGGGCGTCGAGCTCTCGGCCAAGAAGCCCGAGGCCGCCCTCAAGGCGCTTGAGCCCGCCAAGCCCGTTCCCGACCAGACCGCTCTGGTCGAGGACCGCCTCGGCGACGTCTACTACGCCATGAACGACTTTGAAAAGGCCCGCGCCGCCTGGCAGAAGGCCGTTGAGGCCGCTGGCGAGCAGAGCCCGATCCGCGGCGTCCTCCACTACAAGCTCGCCTCGCTTCCGCCTGTTGCGGAATGACGGACTGCGCCGCCCGGCACGGCCGTGACCGGGCAGGAGGACCCTGCATGACGGCGGCGCAGGACGAATGAAAAATACGAGTCATTTGTCCCCGCTGCCGTTCTTTTTGCTAATACAATCATGGATTCAGCCGCGCGGTGGTTTGCCTGCGGCGAGAAGCCCAACACAACGAGATGAATACGATGTTTGCCAAGAAAGCTCTGCTCGGCGCCGCCGCAGCGTTGACGGTTCTCACCCTCGCCGGCTGCAGCACGCCCGACAGCCACGAACCTGCGGACCTGCAGGACTTCCGTGAAATGGTCAGCCCGAAGGTCTCCTGGACGGCTTCCGTCGGCGAAAGCGACGGCTATCTCACGCCTGCCGTGACGGACAATGCCGTCTACGCCGCGGGCGGCAGCAGCCTCTACCGCCTTGACCGCCATACGGGCGACAAGGTCTGGGAAGCCGAAGCCGGCTCCCGCATCGTCGCAGGCGTCGGCACGGACGGCATGCATCAGGCCGTCGTAACGGACCGCGGCGAAGTCGAGGTCTACGACGCCGAGGGCAAGTTCATCTGGCGTGCCACGCTCTCCGCCGAGACGGACGTTCCGCCGCTCGTCGGCCAGGGCCTCGTCGTGGTGAAGACCTCCGACACGCGCATCACCGCCTTCGACATCGTCACCGGCGAACGCCGCTGGCACTATCAGGGCCAGGCTCCCGCGCTCACGCTCCAGGCCTTCAACCAGATGGCCTGGTCCCCCGCGGGCATCCTCGCCGGTCAGGCCAACGGCCGTCTTCTCGCCCTCGGCCTCAACGGCAAGCCCGTCTTTGACGCCGTCATCGGTCAGGCCGCCGGCATCACCGAGGTCGAGCGGCTCATCGACGTCGTCGGTCGTCCGTGGGTCGACAACCAGCTCATGTGCGCCGCCGCCTTCCAGGGCAACCTCGTGTGCATGAGCTCGACGAACGGTCAGCTCGTCTGGAATGCGAAGGTCGACAGCGTCACCGGTCCGGTCGCCGACGCCCGCATGGTCTACGTCGTCGACGACCAGAGCTACGTCCACGCCTACAACCGCGCCAACGGCCGCGAAGCCTGGGTCAACCGCGACCTCGAGTACCGCACGGTCTCCGCTCCGATCCGCATCGGTGCCACGGTGGCCGTTGCCGACTATGAGGGCTACGTCACGATGATGAACCCCGCCAACGGCGAGGTCGTCGGCCGCACCCGCCTTGACGGCGCCGTGCGCGCGCCCGCCGCCCAGTTCGGCTACGGCGCGGTCTTCCAGACCGTCGAAGGCGAGGTCGCCTACGTGCTTCAGGAGTCGCTCGGCGAATGACGCCGCGCGCCCGCGCTCTTTAAAACGCCTTGAATCCACGCCGGTCGATGCTCCTCTGGAGCGTCGTCCGGCCTCTCTTTTTCCAGAAACATGCTTCCTGTCATTGCTCTCGTGGGCCGTCCGAACGTCGGCAAGTCCACGCTTTTCAATCGCCTCACGCGCAGCCGCGACGCCATCGTCGCCGACTTCCCCGGGCTTACCCGCGACCGTCAGTACGGTCAGGGCCGTGTCGGCCGCATGCCCTACATCGTCGTCGACACGGGCGGCTTCGAGCCCGTCAAGTCCGAAGGCATCGTCAAGGCCATGGCCAGCCAGGCCGAGCTTGCGATCGACGAGGCCGACGTCGTCATCTTCGTCTGCGACGCCCGTTCCGGCCTCACTCCGCACGACCAGCGCATCGCTGTTCGCCTGCGCCAGTCCGGCCGCAAGGTGATCCTCGTCGTCAACAAGGCCGAAGGCCTTTCCGCTGTCGCCGCCGCCGAGTTCTACGAGCTCGGCTTCGGTGAGCCGTGGCTCATCTCGGCCGCCCACGGCCAGGGCGTCAACGCCGTCATGGACCTCGCCCTCGAGGGCTTCGAGGAGGAGCCCGAGGATGAGGAGGATGACGACCCCGATGCGCCCAAACGCCTCAAGGTGACGCTCGCCGGCCGTCCGAACGCCGGCAAGTCCACGCTCATCAACGCCCTGATCGGCGAAGAGCGCCTCATCGCCTTCGACATGCCGGGCACCACCCGCGACGCCATCCGCGTCGACTTCGAATACAACGGCCGTCCCTACGAGCTCGTCGACACGGCCGGCCTTCGCAAGAAGGGCAAGGTGTTCGAGGCCATCGAGAAGTTCTCCGTCGTCAAGACCCTGCAGGCCATCGAGGACGCCAACGTCGTCATTCTCGTCGTCGACGCCAAGAACGGCATCGCCGATCATGACGCCCACATTGCGGGCTACGTACTCGACTCAGGCCGCGCCCTCGTCGTCGCCGTCAACAAGTGGGACCTCATGTCCGACTACGACCGCGAGATGTTCAACCTCGAGCTCGAGCGCAAGCTGCACTTCCTGCGCTGGGCCCGCATGATCCGCATCTCGGCCCTCAAGCGAAACGGCCTCAATCACCTCATGAAGGCAGTTGACGAGGCCCACGCCGCGGCCTACCGCAAGATTCCGACGCCCAAGCTCACGCGAGCCCTCTTCGAGGCCGTCGAGCGCCAGCAGCCCCCGCGCGCCCGCGGCGGCCGTCCGAAGCCCCGCTTCGCGCACCAGGGCGGCTCGAATCCGCCGGTCATCGTGATTCACGGCAACGCCCTCGAGGACATCGGCGAAAGCTACCGCCGCTATCTCGAAGGCTTCTTCCGCGAGAAGTTCGACCTCGCCGGCACGCCGCTTCGCATCGAGTTCCGCACGAAGGAAAACCCCTTCGTCAAGGACGACAACAAGCGCTGATCCTCTCGGGATCCGGGGGCGGCCGTCGCCCCCGCGTGCACGAAAACGCTCCCCTCGAATCTGGCGGGAGCGTTTTTTTCGCCGCCGTCTTTTCTGATGCCCGTGAAAACGCGTTTTTCGGTTTCTTTTTCTCTTTGCGGACGATATTTACAATCGTCAGGTGATAAGATAGAAGGGAGTGCCGCAGTACGTGCGGCCGTGCGCGGGCGGTTGCCGGAACCGGTTCAGATCCACCCGCATCGAATAACAACAAAGACTGATGGGCTGCCGCAAGGAACAGGCCCAGACGGTCGGAGAACAACAAAATGACTCAGAAAGGTCAGCTTCTTCAGGATCCGTTCCTGAACATCCTTCGCAAGGATCGCATCCCCGTTTCCATTTATCTCGTCAACGGCATCAAGCTTCAGGGCCAGATCGAATCCTTTGACCAGTACGTCGTGCTTCTGCGCAACACGGTCACCCAGATGGTCTACAAGCATGCGATCAGCACCGTCGTTCCGACGCGTGCCGTGAACATGCCCTCCGTGCCGGAGAACTGAGATAAGCACGTTCCAGATCGATGAGACGCGCGCGGTGAAGGCCACGCGCGCCTTTCTCGTATGCGTCGTCGTCGGCCGCGTCGTCTACCAGGACTCGGCCGAAGAGCTTGCGCTTCTCGTCAAGTCCGACGGACTCGAACCCGTCGGACTTCTTGATGCCAAGCGCGACAAGCCCGATCCCGCCTTCTTCATCGGCTCGGGCAAGGTTGACGAGCTCGGAGAGCTCGCTCATGAGCTGCATGCCGACGTCGTCGTCTTCGACGTCCCCCTCTCGGCGGCCCAGCAGCGAAACATCGAGCGCGCCATCGAGCTTCCCGTTCTTGACCGCACCCAGCTGATTCTTGACATCTTCCGCGCCCGCGCGAAGTCCCGCGAAGGCCGCCTGCAGGTCGAACTCGCCCAGCTCGAGCATCTCTCCACGCGCCTCGTGCGCGGCTGGACTCATCTGGAGCGCCAGCGCGGCGGCCTCGGCAAGACCGGCGGCCCCGGCGAAAAGCAGATCGAGCTTGACCGCCGAATGATCGGCGTGCGCATGAAGCAGCTTCGCGACCAGCTCAAGCGTCTCGCGCGTCAGCGTGACACGCAGCGCCGCTCGCGCTCCCGCTCCGACACGCTCTCCGTTTCGCTCGTGGGCTACACGAACGCAGGTAAGTCGACGCTCTTCAACCGCCTCACGCGCGCCAAGAGCTACGCGGCCGACCAGCTGTTCGCAACGCTCGACACCACCGCCCGCCGCTGTTGGATCAGCGACGAGGAGACGGTCGTCGCGAGCGACACTGTGGGCTTCATCAGGGGCCTTCCGCATCAGCTCGTCGAGGCCTTCAAGTCCACCCTTGACGAAACGGTCCATGCGGATCTTCTGCTTCACGTGGTCGACGCCTCCTCGTCGGTCCGAGAGGACCAGATCAGCGAGGTTAACGCGGTGCTCGAGGAGATCAAGGCGGACGACGTCCCCGCGATCCTCGTCTACAACAAAATCGACAATACGGCTCTCGAACCCGAGATCGTGCGTCATCCCGACGGCCGGCCCAAGGCGGTCTTCGTTTCCGCCCTTACGGGTGAGGGGCTCGATCTTCTGCGTCAGGCGATCGGCGAGTTCGCGCACCAGTGGCGCGTTGACAATCCGAACGAACCGCGCGCGCCCGAACCCTGGGAGGAAGAGGTCGCACACGACCTTGTCGCCCTGGCGGACGACAACATCGAGGACTTCCTCGTTCGCAAGAAGAAGAGATAGCCGCTGACGCCCTTCTGCGCCTTCATGCAAGAAAGCCTGCATTCGCGATGAATGCAGGCTTTCTGTTCATCAGGCCTGAGAGCTGTGCCCTGACTTTCCGCCGAGCCTTTCGGAGATCGCTTCGAGCATGACGTCCGTCATTGCGTCGAGGTCGTACTCGGGTTTCCAGTCCCATTCCTCGCGCGCCGTCGTGTCGTCAAGTGCGTCAGGCCAGCTCTCGGCGATGCCCTGCAGCAGGGGATTCACCTCGTAGGTGAGCTCGAACCCGGGCATCCGCCTTCTGATGCTCGCCGCCACGTCCTCGGGCGCAAAGCTCATCGCGCCCACGTTGAAGCTGTTGAAGTGCCGGAGTCTTGAGGCATCGGCCTCCATCAGCTCGATGGCGGCGCGCAGCGCATCGGCCATGAACATCATCGGCAGCCTCGTCCCTTCGGCGAGCGGAGAGGCGTAGCGGCCGTGCTCGACTGCCTTCCAGTAGATGTCGACCGCATAGTCGGTCGTGCCGCCGCCGGGCGGCGTCACGTGGGAGATGAGGCCCGGATACCTGACGCTTCGGGCGTCGACGCCGTACTTCGCCCTGTAGTAGTCGGAGAGCAGCTCGCCTGCCACCTTCGTGATGCCGTACATCGTCCTCGGCCTGCAGACCGTGTCCTGAGGCGTCGGATCATGGGGCGTTTCGGGACCGAAGACCCCGATGGAGCTCGGTGTGAAGACGGAGAGGTTCTTGTCGCGTGCGAGCTCGAGAAGACCGATCACGCCATTGACGCCGATGTCCCATGCCGTCATGGGCTTCGACTCGCCCACGGCCGAGAGAATGGCCGCCATATTGAAGATCGTGTCGATGGCGTAGTGTTCGACGGTCCTGCGCAGGCCGTCCGCGTCGAGAAGGTTGACGACGGCCGTCGGACCGCCTTCGGAGAGCGCGGCGGTCAGCGGCGTGCGACCGCTGCCTGCGGCCACGGTCATGTAGCCGCGGCGCCTGAGTTCGGGGACGAGCTCGGAGCCGATCTGGCCTGCCGCGCCGATCACGAGGATGTTCTTCATGGGCCCTCCTTCCAGAGTGTTGTCCGAATCAGGATAGCACGGGTGCGCGGAGGCACAGGCTGTTCAGAACGTACAAGGAAAAAGGCCGCTCCTGCGCCTTGTGGCGCGGAAGCGGCCTTGTTGGAGCGGGCTCCGGGAGAGCTTAGCTCGCGAGAACGATCAGCTTCATCACGAAGAGCGAGACGAAGGCCGTGACGATCGGGAGAGCCATGATCTTGAAGAGGTTCGAGCCCTTGATGCCGATCACGCCGAGGCAGCGGCCCATGTACTGGACCTGGCTGCCCATGAGGTAGATCGACGGGGCGACGATGGCGACGTGCTCGCCGGTGAGAAGCCCCTGGTCAAAGAGCGAGACGGCAACACCCACGCCGCCGCCCATGGACATCCACCCGCCGAGGAGAACGGCGGCGGCTTCGCCGGGGAGGCCGAAGATGGCCATGATCGGGGCGAACAGTTCGCCGAAGATCGTGAGGAGGCCCGAGTGGTTGAGGACCTTGATGATCACGAACGCCATCAGGACGTTCGGAATCGTGGAGGTGACGGCGATGTTCCAGCCTTGGACGGCGCCCTTCACGAACACGTCGGTGACCATCGGATTAGCAGATTCATGTCCGGACATTTTTGTTCCTTCTTCTGTTTTTAACGTTCGTGGTTACTTGCGGGAGGCGCGGATCTGGAGGAGGCGCATCATGTTGGCGGAGAGAACCTTGCCGAGCAGGATGACGCCGAGGCACAGGCCCAGGCTGACCGGAACGGCGAGCGTGCCGTCGGCAGCGACGAGCGTGAAGAGTACGGCGCCGGAGGAGAAGAAGTTCGTGATCGGTGCGTCGGCCGTCATCTGGAACGCGGCGAACGTGTTGGTCTCGGATTCCGTGAGCTCGCCGGCGTCCTTGAGCTGGCGGGTGAGGGCGGCACCACCGTCGGTCGACTGCATCGAGGCGATGAGGGCGAGAGCGGCGGAACCGGGGATGCCGATGAGCGGACGCAGAACCGGGGTGAGGATCTTGCGGGCGGCCTTGAGGGCGCCGTAGTGCTCGAAGACGGTGATCATCGCAAGGGCGAACATCACCGTCGGAACGAGGGAAAGAGCGAACATGAAGCCGTCGATGGCGCCGGAGCCGCCCTTGCCTCGGAAGTTGGCCATGGCCGTCTTGATGGCGTCGCCCTGTTCGGTGACGCCGCTTACGAGTCGGCCGAAGCCGCCGTTGACGGTCGTGAAGTCGAAGACGCCCCACCACTGAGAGGAGGCGCAGAGGCCGGAGAAGAAGACGACGGCAAATGCGAGCGAGAGATACGCGCCGATGCCGACCTTTTCATTGACGGCCTGTTCGGTCGTTTTTTCGGGGGTCATGATACAAGTCCTTTGGTTGTTTTGGAGTAAGGGGGCGGTCTTGAGCCGCTTTTTTCCTTGCTGCGCGGGAAGGGAAAGCTTCGCGCTCGCCTGCAAATCATAATGGAGACGCCTTAAAACGTCGCTAAGCGTTTACCCTCTGCCACTGGGCATGCGGAGGAGATGCCGCTTTTGGTGATCCTTCGGACGTGTTCCGTGCGCGCGACTGCTTGAGGTGTTCCTGCCGGTTGCCGATTGGAAACGCCTATCTTACTGATGAAAAGGCGCTTTCGGATTGCTGTGTGCGAGGCCGGTAGTTGTAAAGAAGCTTGCCCGCGAGTCGGGCATGCAACAAAAGTCATTAAAATGAAAGATTCAGTTCGGGAGTCTTCAGCAGAGTCCTGCGCAGACCCGCCGACACGCCATTCAAAGACAAACATTGCTGACTGGAGCAACGCATATGCCGCTCAATGACCCCCGCTGGGGCCGCTCCTCCGACGAGGAGCCGCGCAGGGACGATCGTTCCGCCGACGAAGAGCCGCCCCGTCGTCCCGACGAGGACGATGACCGACGTGACGACAACCGCCGCGACGACCGCCGCCGCGGCGATCGACGCGATGACAACGACGGGATGGACGATCTCGACCGTCTCTGGAAGGAATTCTCCGAACTTCTGCACGGCGCAACGGGCCGCGACAGGAAGGAGGAACGCCGTCATCCCGACCTTCGCAGCCGAGACGACTTCTCCCGCGACGATGTGGATGAGCGTGATGACCGCTACGGTCGTGACGAGGATCGTGACGACGAGCGTGTCGAGCGTCCTCAGGCCCGCCGATACGGCGACGACGACCGTCGTGACGACCGCGCCGACCGCCCGACGGGCGCCCGCGGCATCTTCGGCGGCCTCGGCGGCATGGGAGGCCTCGGCGGCTTCGGCGGCAAGCGTCCCAATCTGCCTGCGGGCCGCAAGGGGGCGGGCATCGGCATGTCCGTGATCGTGGGCCTGGCGGTTCTCGCCTGGGGCGCCACGGGCTTCTACATCGTGCCCGAAGGCCAGAGCGGCATCGTGACCACGTTCGGTCGCTATGCCGAGACGACCGCCGCCGGCTTCCGCTGGCATCTCCCGATGCCGATTCAGGACGTGCAGATCGTCGACGTCTCGAGCGTTCGCACGACCGAAATCGGCTTTGCCGGCCGCTCCGACCGTCTGCGCGAAGCCCTGATGCTCACCGACGACGAGAACATCGTCGACGTGCAGTTCACCGTCCAGTACCGCATCAAGCCGGGCGACGGCGCGCGCGACTACGTCTTCCGCATCCGCCAGCCCGACCTCACCGTGACGCAGGCCGCCGAGTCCGCCATGCGCGAGGTCGTCGGCCGCAAGGCAATGGACAGCGTCCTCTTCGAAAGCAAGGCCGAGATCGCCGAGGCCGTCAAGAAGTCGATGCAGGACATGCTCGATCGCTACTCCTCCGGCATTGAGGTCATGAGCGTCGCCATCCAGAACGCCCAGCCGCCCCAGCAGGTTCAGGCCGCCTTCAACGACGCCGTCAAGGCCGGTCAGGACCGCGAGCGCTCGATCAACCTCGGCGAGGCCTACCGCAACGCCGTCATCCCGAAGGCCGAAGGTACCGCCGCACGCCTCAAGGAAGAGGCGCTCGGCTATCAGGCCCGCATCGTCGAGACCGCCCGAGGCGATGCCGACCGCTTCTCCGCCCTGCAGTCCCAGTACGCCAGGGCTCCTGAAGTCACGCGCGACCGACTCTACGTCGACACCGTGCGCGACGTCATGAAGAACGTCACCAAGGTCTACGTCGACGCCAAGGGCGGCAACAACCTGCTGTACCTGCCGCTCGACAAGATCGTCAACAACACGAAGTCCGACGCCATGACTCAGGCCCAGAAGGAGGCCGCCGCGCTCGCCGACCACGGCGTCACGGCCGCCCAGAGCGCCGTCGAGACGACGGGCTCCGCCCAGCCGACGACTTCTTCCGCCGCTCCCGGCGACGAATATCAGCGCATGCTCCGCGACCGCCGCTAAAGGACGACAGCCATGAAGAAACTCTCCACGCTTTTGATCGCCGTCCTCGTGGCGGCCGGCCTGCTCCGCATGTGCGTCTACACCGTGAACGAGCGCGAGTACGCTCTTGTCTTCGCCCTCGGCGAACTCAAGACCGTGATCTCCGAGCCCGGCCTTCATGTGAAGCTCCCGCCGCCCCTGCAGAACATCGTCTACCTCGACAAGCGCATCCTCAACCTTGATGCGGCCGGCGCCGACCTCGTCCAGACGTCCGAAAAGAAGAACCTTCTGATCGATACGTTCGTCAAGTGGCGCATCGAGGATCCGCGCCTCTACTGGGTCTCCTTCCAGGGCTCCGAACCCGCTGCCGCGAACCGCGTCTCCGCACTTCTGCGCGACGTGCTCAACGTGGTCGTCAACAAGCGCACCGTCAACCAGATCACGTCCTCCGAGCGTGACAAGGCCATGGTCGAAATCTCGCAGCTCCTTCAGGAACGCGTGCGCGACGTCGGCATCGGCATCGTTGACGTGCGCATGAAGCGCGTTGACTTCACGCCCGAGATCTCCGAGTCTGTCTACCGCCGCATGGAGGCCGAGCGCAAGCGCGTCGCGAGCGAGGAACGCTCCAAGGGCGCCGCCCAGGCCGAGCGCATCCGCGCCTCCGCCGACCGCGAGAGCGAGGTGATCCTCGCCCAAGCCTATCGTGATGCGCAGAAGGTCAAGGGCGAAGGCGATGCTCAGGCCGCCGAGATCTACGCCGAGGCCTTCGGCCGCGATCCCGAGTTCGCCCGCTTCTACCGCAGCCTGCAGGCCTACCGCGACAGCTTCGCCGACAAGAACGACGTGATGGTCGTTGATCCGTCCGCCGACTTCTTCCGCTACTTCAAGTCGGAAAAGGCGCAATGAGCAGGCTCGACGTCATGATGCTCGCGCTCGGGTGGGTCCTCGTCATCGAGGGCTTCACGCCGATGGTGGCCCCGGGCTTCTGGAAGGAGTCGATAAGCCGATTCCTCGACGAGCCCGACCGCGCGCTGCGCATCACGGGCCTTCTGCTCGTCGCACTCGGACTGGCGATCATCTGGATCGTCTGATCCGCTGATTCAGGATCAGGTCCTCGGCTCTCAAAGCCGTTCGAGCCGAGTTGAATTGGGACACTGTCCTTCAGGGGGCGGATGCTTTGAGGTATCCGCCCCCTGAGTTTGTTGCGCTCGGCGAAGGCGTCTAAGTGGTTTTTCGGACCCTGATTCGGGAGCGGCGCGCGCATTTTGCTAAACTTACGATTCGTGTGAGAGACGACGCCCCGCCGGCGGGTACCAAGCCCTGTCGGCTTCCGCCGTGCCCGCAGACTTTGCGGTCGCCTGCAGCGGGCCTGCGTCGCCGCTCTCAATCCATTTCAAGCCCGCAGCTGCTTCCCTGCTTCTGCGGGCAGCCAATGGGCGGCTCGGATCCGCCGTCAATCTGTTCATTAAGGGTAATCTCATGGCCAAGAATGTAGTTGTGGTCGGCGCTCAGTGGGGCGACGAAGGCAAGGGCAAGATCGTTGACTGGCTGACCGAAAAGGTCGCCGGCGTCGTCCGCTTCAACGGCGGTCACAATGCCGGTCACACGCTCGTGATCAACGGCAAGAAGACCATTCTCCGTCTCATTCCGTCCGGCATCATGCATGCCACGTCCGTCTGCTACCTCGGCAACGGCGTCGTCCTCTCTCCGGAAGCCTTCTTCCGCGAAGTCGACGAACTCAACGCCATCGGCGTGCCCAACGTTGAGAAGCGTTTGCGCGTCTCCGCCAACGCCGCCCTCATCATGCCGTACCACGTCGCCCTTGACCATGCCCGCGAAGCCGCTGCCGGCGACAAGAAGATCGGCACGACGGGCCGTGGCATCGGCCCCGCCTACGAGGACAAGATTGCCCGCCGCACGCTGCGCGTCGCCGACCTATTCGACAAGGAACGCTTCGTCGAGCAGGTCCGCTCCGTCCTGAAGTATCACAACTTCGTTCTCGAAAACTACCTTGGTGCCAAGCCGCTTGACGCCGACGAAGTCATCGACCACATGCTCTCCTACGCCGAGCGCCTCCGTCCGATGGTCTGCGACGTCTCCGCCGAACTCCATCAGCAGTGCGCCGAAGGCAAGCAGTTCCTCTTCGAAGGCGCCCAAGGCTCGATGCTCGACATCGACCACGGCACGTACCCGTACGTCACGAGCTCCAACACCGTCGCCGGCTCTGCCTGCGCCGGCGCCGGCGTCGGTCCGCACATGCTCAACTACGTCCTCGGCATCACCAAGGCCTACTGCACCCGCGTCGGCGAAGGTCCGTTCCCGACCGAACTTCACGACGAAGTCGGCCAGATGCTCCGTGAAAAGGGCTGCGAGTTCGGCGCCGTCACGGGCCGTCCCCGCCGCTGCGGCTGGTTCGACGGTGCCGCCCTGCGCCGCGCCGTTCAGATCAACGGCCTCACCGGCCTCGCCGTCATGAAGCTCGACGTCCTCGATGGCATGGAAACCGTCAAGCTCGGCGTGGGCTACAAGTACCGCGGCGAAGAGATCGCGATCATGCCCGCCGGCGCCGATGCCGTCGCCGAATGCGAACCGATCTACGAAGAATTCCCGGGCTGGAAGGAGAGCACCTTCGGCGTCACGAAGTGGGATGAACTCCCCGAGACCGCCCGTCAGTACCTGACGCGCCTCTCCGAAGTCGCCGGCGCCCCGATCGCTCTCGTGTCGACCGGTCCTGACCGCGAACAGACGATTCTTCACGTCGACCCGTTCGAAGCCTGAACTCCGTTAGACTGAAACCATGAAAAAAACGGCGGGAAGCTCATGCTTCC